>Ga0210402_10000002_pt1 | contig 245894 bp, 211 predicted proteins | sample IncBWC7MmetaG_FD_161055 | JGI IMG/M metagenome (GOLD analysis project Ga0210402, IMG submission 161055) | Forest soil microbial communities from Barre Woods Harvard Forest LTER site, Petersham, Massachusetts, United States - Inc-BW-C-7-M | ecosystem: Environmental > Terrestrial > Soil >...
AGCCGGCGAAGTCGTTTGTGGAATACGGCCTGTTCGTCAGTTTGTTTCCCCACCTGATCGCCGGGCCGATTCAAAGGCCAGGTCACCTGCTCCCGCAGGTTCAGCGCGACCGCACCTTCGATCCCGACCGGTTTTTTGACGGCATCATGTTGATTTTTTCCGGCCTGGTGCGGAAGTGCGTGGTTGCGGACAATTGCGCGGTGCTGGCCAATGCGGCATTTGGCGGACAATTCGGAAAGCCGACTCTCTGGGTCGTTCTGCTCGGGACCTATGCGTTCGCGTGGCAGGTGTACGGAGATTTCAGCGGCTACAGCGACATCGCGCGTGGCAGCGCCCAATTGATGGGCTTCCATTTCATGGTCAATTTCCGTCAGCCGTACCTTTCGCAGCGGCTGCAGGAGTTCTGGCGGCGCTGGCACATCAGCTTGAGCAGTTGGCTGCGCGATTACCTATACATCCCGCTGGGAGGAAGTGCGGGCGGGAAATGGAAGACTTCCCTGAACCTGGTGACGACGATGATTCTGGCCGGTCTTTGGCATGGCGCAAACTGGACGTTCGTCATTTTTGGCGCGATTCACGGCGTGGTTCTTTCCATTGAACGGCTGATTTTTCCAGCCGCAAAGGAGTCTGCCAATGCGGTCCAAACACAAGGCTTTGCCCACTTCCTTTCCGTCTGGGGACAACGCATTCTGACGTTCAACGTGTTTTGCCTGAGCCTGGCTTTTTTCCGCGCGACGTCGCTCGCGGCGGCGACGCAGTTCCTTGCAGGACTCTCTGATCTTGCCTGGCGGAGCGAATACGCAACCGCGTTCCTGATGCTGAGCCTTTTTTCTATACCGTTGTTCATCGTGGACCTTCTGATGGAAGCCGGAAATCAGGAGTACCCGTTCGCAAACGCTTCTTACGCATTTCGCACCGCGCTGGCCACGGCGGCGTTCGTTGTGCTGGCACTCTTTTCAGGGAGCAATCTCAATGCCTTCGTCTATTTCCGGTTCTAAGTCCAAAGCCATCACGTATGCGAAGGCCCTCGCGGCGATCTGTGGGGTACTGATTCTTGTGTTCGAAATTGCTTCGGTTTATCTGCTGAACCATTGGTCGCCAACGTACGCGCGGATTTCACGGCAGTACGACGAAGCGTTGAAGACACGGCCGGCCGGCGCCGGCGAGCCAGCGAGCGTGCTAATGGTCGGCAATTCGCTGCTGCTGCACGGAGTGGAAGTAAACCGTTTGCAGGAGTTGACTTCTTCCAGAATGCGCCTTTACCCCGTTTTTCTTGAGGCGACGGGCTACTATGACTGGCTGTACGCGCTGCACGGGCTCTTTCTCCGCGGAGCCAGGCCGCAGGTGGTGGTGGTTGGCGTTGGCGTGAATTATTTTCTGGAGAATGGCGTGCGCCAGGATTATGCGCCAATGTTGTTTTTCAACGCGCGGGACACGCTAGCCGTGGCTTCCGATTTGCAACTGGACCGCACGGCGACCAGCAGTCTTTTGCTGGCGCATTCGAGCACTTTCTGGGATACGCGCAGCGCGATTCGAATGCAAGTGCTGAACCACATGGTGCCGCATCTGGAAGATCTTTTTTCGCTTGTGAATCAGAAACCCGCCGTTCCGGAGGGAAGGGAATTCGCGGAGATGACGATCCCGCGTTTGCAGAGGCTGCGCGAATTGTGCGAGGCAAATGGAGCCAAGCTGATCCTTCTTGTCCCTCCGACTCTGGCTTCCGAAAATGCGGTCAGCCAGATGGCCGCTGCCGCGCAAGCCGCTGGAGTGGATGTTTCGGTACCGATTGATCCGGCGGCGCTTCTGGCAAAGTTCTACCAGCCGGACGGAATGCACCTCAATCGGGATGGGGCCGTGCTGTTTACATCGGCGCTGGCCAAGGATCTTCCCGAAAAGGTGATGGCACACGAAACGATGGCCGCACGAAAGTAGGATTTGCCAGGACAGGATAGTTCACCCAAAGGATGGAAATGAATTCCGTGGCAATCACAAAAAGGAAAGCGAGCCAGATTCGTGACCACTAAAGCTCCCACTGTGTTTGCTCTGGAACAAAGCGAGCGTTCCTCCCTGTGCGCGGACTTCAGCTGGGCATTCGTTGGGAATGCCGTTTATGCCGGCGGCCAATTCGCGATGCTGATGCTGCTGACGAAGCTGGTCCGGCCTGAACTGGTCGGGCAGTATGCGCTGGGACTCGCACTGGTTTACCCCGTGATGATGCTTACGAACATGCAGTTGCGGTCCGTAATGAATTCGAACGCGAGCGAGCGGGCGCACTTTGGGCATTACCTGAGCCTTCGCTTGCTCACCACTTCCGCGGCATTCGTGACTATCTTTGGCATCACGCAAGCCCTGCGGTATGACCGCGAGTTGACGGAAGTGGTTTTGATGGTGGGGGTCGCGTACGGAATCGAAACGATCAGCGATGTGTATTATGCGCGTCTGCAGCTGCACGACAGAATGGCCGAGATTTCCAAATCCTTGATGGCCCGGGCGGCGCTGTCCGTGCTGGGGCTGGCAGCGGCAACTTACGTAACCAGAAGTGTGGTGTGGGGAATCGCCAGCGTCGCCGTGGCGCGCGCCATCGTCCTCATTGGTTACGACAGTCGTGAAGGGACGCACACTCTACCCGGGCAAACCAGATGGTTTTCGCTGGACGGGGAACTCGCGCCGCGGTTCGATGCCAGCGAGCAACGCGAACTATTGTGGCGGAGCCTTCCGCTGGGAATCGTTGTGCTTTTGACCACACTAAATTCCAGCATCCCCAGTTTCTTCATCAAGCATGGAATTGGAGAGCGCGACCTGGGCATCTTTTCCGCGCTCGGATTGACGATCTCCGTGGGGAACATGGCCGTGGTTTCGCTTGGGCAGTCTGCGTTCACCCGCTTGTCCAGAGCCTACGCAACCGGAAATATGGGAGCCTTCGGCTCGCTTCTCGGCATGCTTTTGGCCTGCGGCGTGGCCATCGGCGTGTGTGGAATGATTATTTCCAAATTTGCGGGACGCGAGATCCTTACAATCCTCTTCAGGCCCGAATATGCGGAGCGGGCGGATCTTCTCCCGTGGATCATGGCGGCCGGCGCCGTCTTGTTTATGGCGCAATTTTTGGGATTTGGAATGACCGCGGTGGGTTTTTACCATTCGCAGGTATACCTGAATATTTTGGCCAACGCGAGCTTGGTGGCGGCGTGCTACTGGTTGGTAGCCGGCAAGGGATTACTTGGCGCGATCCTCGCGATGCTGATTGCCGCAATTGTGCAGCTTGCGGCGAGCGCCATCATTCTTGCCGCCGGCATGCGAACGAAAGCAAGCGTGCGCGCGGAATCGCTGGAAACGGCATGATGCCATCGATGCAGATCCGTTCGAACTTCGGAGAAGGTGACTTGTGACTGAGCAGGGACAATTCAGCGCATTCCCTGGACATCGGGGAGTAATCGTTCCGGAAGCGATGCCAGGGTTTGCGGCGGGGCAGGGACGAGTGGTTGGGCGGGGTTTGCGTCGGCCGTCGAAGTCGCTGAGTTCCGTGAGCGGCGGATTCGCCCGCCTCTTCGCCGGGACTGAAAAGCTTTCCACACTTGGCAAAATCGCGTTTGGCTCGCTGTGGTTGCTGGTGTTCGCAATGCCGTGGGAAGACGCCATCACGATTTCGGGTTTTGGCACCAGCGTGCGCCTGATCGGGATGGTGACCCTGGGGCTGGGGTTGTTGGCTGTCGTCGAACGCGGAAGAGTAAGGCGACCCGCGGTTGGCCACGTCGTCATGGCATTGTTTGTTGTGCTGGCGGTGCTGAGTTACCTGTGGAGCCTTTTTCCCGAGGGAACGCTGATCGAAGCATTCTCCTACGTCCAACTGCTCACAATGGTTTGGCTGATCTGGGAACTGGCCCCCGGAGTGCAAGAGCAGATGCATCTGATGCGGGCGTATGTTTTCGGGACTTTTGTCTCCGGTATAGACACCTTCTACCTTTTTCTTTCGCACCAGGAGTCGGTCTACCAGCGGTATGCGGGCGCGAAATTAGATGCCAACGATTTGGGGCTGATTATGGCTTTGAGCATCCCGATGTCCTACTACTTGCTGATTCAGCAGCCCGGGCGGATGGTGTGGGTCTACAGAGTGCATTTGATTCTGGCGGGAACGACCATCCTGCTGACGGCCTCAAGAGGAGCGACGCTGGCGACGGTTGTCGCGCTGACGATCGTGCCGCTGACGCAGGCGCGGCTGGGCGGGCGACAAAGAGTCGCACTGCTGCTGACAGTAATAGTGCTCATCGGCGGCGTTCTTTTCTTCGTCCCCGAAACGTCATGGGAACGTCTTTCCACCCTGCCCACCGAATTCGAGCAAGGGACGTTCACGGGTCGCACGATCATCTGGAAGGCGGGCTGGGAGATTTTCCGCGCGCATCCCTTCGTGGGGATTGGCGCGAATGCGTTCCGCGTTATCGTCAGCCGTGAATTGGCGGAACCGATTCGAATGGGTGAAGCGGATCCCGCGCCGCCCGCGCACAATACGTTTTTATCGGTGCTCGTCGAGCAGGGCGTGCTTGGCTTCGCTGTTTTTTGCGCCTTGCTGGGCGCCCTGGCCGTGTCATTGAGGGACATGCCGCCTTTCCCGCAGCGGCTCTGGATTGTATCCCTCGGAGTTTGGGTGGTTGGAGTTTCCAGCTTGACCTGGGAAATGCGCAAACCGACGTGGTTTTTCTTCGGCCTTTTGATGGCGCAATGCGGAAGCATTTCGCAGATGCGGCGCGATGCGCGAGCGTTCGCCCGGCCTCGCAAAAGTTCAACCCCTTCTTCCGCTCGGATCATGGGCGTGGGAATTTCCGTGCCGAATCCTTTATGGAAATTGTTGCCTGAAAAACATTTCAGGGCGTGAGCCTCGAGCTTCCGGAAATCCTGACCACAGCCTTTGCGAATTGGCACGTGGCCCTAACGAGAAAAAGTCCAGCCCGGACCGGCGAACGAAAATCATGAGCAAAATCAAAGTAGTCCAGATCGTTCCGATGCTTAGCCCCGGAGGCGCAGAGCGCGTCGCCGTTCATATCGCAAGAGGATTGAACCGCCGGCGGTATGAACCAATCGTCATTTCATTCACAGGGCGAGTCGGCTGCGACCTCGACCACATGCTGGAAGAGGCCAGAATAGAAGTTCGCTATCTCGGGAAGCATCCGGGATTCGATTATCGCGTGTACAGCCGGCTGGATAGCGTCCTCAAGGAATACGAGCCGGATGTGATCCACACGCACCTGCACGTGCTTCGTTACGCTTTGCCTTCGATGCTGCTTAGGAAGAGCGTCGCCATGCTGCACACGGTCCATAACCTTGCCGAACGGGAGATTGAACCACGCGCACGCTTGATACAGCGGTACGCGCTCACTCATGGAGTGAAGCCGGTCGCCGTCGCGGAAGAAGTCGCGGCCAGCCTGGCGAGCCTCTATGGAATTCAACATTGCCGGGTGATTTCGAACTGCATTCCGACGGACGTTTACGCGCATCCCCAGATCCCGCGGAAGGAGTGGCGGGCGAAGGAAGGTTTCAAGGACAGCGACATTCTTTTTGTCTGCGTGGCGCGATTTGCTCCGCAGAAAAATCACGCGCTGCTTCTGGAAGCGTTTGCGCAAGGCCCAGCGTCCGATCCCCGCGCGCACCTGGTGCTGGTGGGAGCGGGAGATTTGCGTGCAGAGCTCGAAGAGCAAGCGCGGAAGCTCGAGCTGGCCAGCAAAGTTAATTTTCTTGGGCTGCGGAGCGATATTCCAGAGGTGCTGGGCGCAATGGATGTGTTTGTTCTGGGTTCGGACTACGAGGGGAATCCGCTCTCGGTTCTTGAGGCAATGGCCTCCGGCTTGCCGATTGTGAGCACCGCGGCCGGAGGCGTGCCAAATCTCTTGGAAAACGGCAAGGAAGGCTTCCTGGTGCCGCCGGGGGATCTTCAGGGGCTCGCCAAATCGATGAACTCCCTCCTCAACTATCAAGCCGCGCGGGAGTCCATGGGAGCGGCAGCCGCGAACCGCGCAAGAGAAAACTTCGATGTGTCGAACATGGTCCGCGCATACGAACAGGTCTACGAGGATCTGGTGGCGCATTCGGATCGCCGGAACGCACAGAGCGTGTTCCGAGGGCCCGCGATTCCAGCCGAAGAGGGATGGGGAAATCACCAGCGATAGCTTTCCGAGAGAAGAATGAAGACGAACATGATCAAAGTGATGCACATCATTACGACGCTGGGCCCGGCCGGGGCAGAGAACATGCTGTGCCGGGTCGCGGCCGGGATGGATGGGACACGATTTGAAAACGAGGTGGTATCGTTGACCGAAGTGCTGGACCTGGCGGGGAAAATGCATTCTATCGGCGTGCGCGTGCGCACACTCGGCATGAAGAAGAGCATTCCCAATCCGTTTCTGGTGATGCGCCTGGCGCAGTGGATCCGGGATTCGAAGCCGGACGTGATTCACACCTGGATGTATCATGCGAACCTGATTGGCACGCTGGCTGCGCGCCTGGCGGGGAATGTGCCCGTGATTTGGGCGATTCACCACAATGCGTATGACCCTCGCGTTGACAAGCGACGGACCATGCTGGTGAATCGAGCTTGCGCGCTTTTGTCGCGAAAATTCGCCGCCCGCATCGTATTTTGTTCGGAGGCCTCGCTGCGGACGCACAAGAAGCTCAGTTACGCCGCCGAAAAACTGGAAGTAATTCCCAACGGCTTCGATCTGGAACAGGTCAAGCCTGATTCGACAGCCCACGCATCGTTGCGCGAGGAGCTGGGTATCCCGGCGGATGCGATCGTGATCGGAATCGCCGCGCGCTTTCATCCGCACAAGGATCATCACAACTTCATTCAGGCCGCCGCTCGTTTGCACAAAATTATGCCGGAGGTTCACTTTCTGCTTTTCGGGATGGGTATTACGTGGGAGAACGCGCAGTTGATGGGGTGGATTGATTCCGCGGGAATTCGCGAGCGCTGCCATCTGCTGGGATTGCGCCAGGATATTTCCCGCCTGTTTTCCGGAATGGATATCGCCACCACGGCGTCTCGCAGTGAGGCATTTCCCATTGTAGTCGGTGAGGCCATGGCTTGCGGGACGCCTTGCGTCGTGACCGACGTGGGAGACTCCGCATTAATTGTGGAAAACACGGGCAGCGTCGTGGCACCCGAAGATCCGCACGCGCTAGCCGAAGCCTGGCGGGCGCTGATCGAGGCCGGGCCTGCCGTACGGCGGCGGCTCGGAATCGCGGCCAGGTGCCGAGTGCAACGGCATTTCGCCTTGCCCGCAATCGTGGAAAGTTATCAGAAGATTTACGCCAAGGTCGCAGCCCGTCCACAGCAGGAAGTGCCCTCGGCGGGCCTTTCGCAATTTGCCCGGTAAATTCAGGACGTTCAACACAAACATGAAGGTAAATTCAAATCGGCCACGCCTGGTCATCGCGGTGAATTCGTCGATCGCCGTCGGGTTCCTGCAGGGTCAGCCGGAATATTTCCAGAACTCAGGTTTTGATGTGACCGTTTTGTGTCCGGAAAGGCGTTTGGGCGAGTGGGAAGTGCCGCGACCCGACGGCGTTCGGGTGGTGGAAGTTCCCATGGAGCGAGAAATTTCGCCCATGCGGGACCTTCACTCGATGTGGCATTTGTGGGGAATCCTGCGCGCGCTGCGCCCCACGGTCACCAATGTGGGCACACCCAAGGCAGGACTTCTTGGCGGATTTACCGCCTGGCTGACGCGCGTCCCTTGCCGCTTCTATACGCTGCACGGCTTGCGCTTCGAGACCACCACGGGATTCAGGCGCAGACTCCTGATCTATGCCGAGCGGCTGGGGTGCCGTTTCGCGCATCGCGTCGTGTGCGTCAGCCACAGCGTACGGGAGAAAGCGATTGCCTACGGGCTCGTGGATCGAGAAAGGGCGCTGGTTTTTGGGGCGGGAAGTTGCAATGGCGTGGATGTATCGCGCTTCGCGCCGACACCTCAACGGATGAGGGGGGCGGCCGAGTTGCGAGGTCAGTTCGGAATTCCCGCGGATGCGCCGGTCGCACTTTTCGTTGGGCGGCTGACCTGCGACAAAGGGATTGCCGAACTGCTGCAAGCCTTTTTGCAACTCGAGGAACGATTGCCGCAGCTTCGCTTGCTTTTGGTGGGGAGCTTTGAAGATGGCGACCCACTTCCCAAGGACGTTCGCAGACGCCTGGAATCACATGATCGCGTGATCCTGGCCGGGCCTGTTAAGGACACCGCTCCGTACTACGCCATGGCGGATGTTCTGGTGCTGCCGAGCTACCGCGAAGGGCTGCCTACGGTGATTCTGGAGGGGCACGCGGCGGGCAAACCGGTGATCGGAGCGGCGGCGACCGGGATCGTCGATCTGATTGCGGATGGCGAGACAGGCCTACTTTTTCCAGTGGGGGATGCGTCGGCGCTTGCTGATGCGATCGGCCGGATCATCGACGACAAAGCTTTGGCCGGGAAACTCGCCCTGGCGGGCCAGGAGCAAGTGAAGCGCAAATTCCGGCAGGAGCTGATCTGGGCCGCGTTGCGCCGGGAGTATCTCAAAGTCCTGCAGGGGAGAGAATCGCCGCATTCCTCTGTTCTTCCCCAGCCCGGGAATTAGACGCGGGGAAAAATTCATGAACAACAACTCAAGTTTCGTGCCGCGGAAAAGGGGTTACGGGCAACAGATTTTTCAAACCGGGAAGGTGCCGCTGTTAGTGGCGGGGGTGTTAGTCGTGGTGGTGATTTTCATAAAGGCAAACAAGTCGTCGGCCGCAGCGTTTCCCGTTTGGGTGGCATCCGGTCTGGTCAGGGTAGGGAAGACGGAAGCTCCGGGAATGGTTTCTTCCATCGACCTCTCCGGCGCTCGCGGGGAGATCGTGGACGCCCAGATCATCGTGCATGCGCCTGCCAGCGGTTTGACCAATGTGAATGTGAGCCCCACTGATCTCAGCGCTCCCGGCGGCGGGACGATTCCCGCCTCGAACATAACGTTGTACCGTGAAACCTATGTGACGGTGGCGGGCACTGCGAATTACGGCGGCGGCAGCAATCCGCCGCTCGGCGCGGGAATTTACCCGGAGCCCCTCATCCCCTTCCATGATCCGGAGACGGGCGCGCCCTTGTGCGGAAGCTCGGCCGCGCTCAAAGCCTGCAACGCGAGCATCGGCGCAGGGGAGAATCAGCCTTACTGGATCGACATCACCATTCCGCATGGAACCGCGACCAGCCCGGCGGGGACTTATACGGGCAATATTTTGGTCACCGCCACTCAGGGCACGGTGACGATCCCGGTTTCTCTGACAGTGTGGAATTTCGAACTTCCCATGCAGCCTTCGGAACTTTCTCTCTGGACGCTATGGCCGCCTGCGGCGGGGGACACGACCACCAGCTTGGCGCGGGCTTTGATGCGCAACAAAGTGATGAGCTGGGTGGATGCGGCGACAGACGCCACCACGGACATGACCAATTCCGGATTGAATCGCGCCGGCCTGGACGGCTATTACCATTTCCAGGTCAAGTGCGACGGCTCTCACACCAGCATCCCTTCAACCGGTCAAATCGAAGCGGCGGCGGCAAATTTTCCGGTAACCCTGGCGCTCGATCTTTACGTCGGAGACGAACTGAACGACTGTCCCAATGATTACCCAGTGCTGAAAGCCATCGGCGCCCGCGTGCATGCAGCAAATCGCAGCGTGAAAACGATACTGACGGTCAACACGCCCGACGCGAAACTTTTCGATGACGGCCACGGTCGGAGCGCCATCGACCATTGGGTGTTGCTGGATTCCATGGAAAAGTGGCCCACGCTGCCGTTTACCGGCGGAGGTGACCTGTGGAGCTACACGAGCTGCAATACCGGGAACGGCAATACGCCCGAGTGGCTGGTGGACTATCCGCCGATCAACGAGCGCATCCAGGCGGGATTCCTGAACTGGACGCAGGGAGCGACTGGAATTCTTTACTACCGGGCTGACGGATGGACCGCGGGAAATTCCATCGGAAGTTGGAACAATGTGGATACAAACGCTTGTGGCGGTGGCCTGGGAAGGCCGGGTGACGGAATCTTTCTGTATCCGCCGGGGCCGATTGGATCGACCGAACCCGCTCCGGGAATACGCTTGAAGGCCATCCGCGACGGGATTCAGGATTACGAATACGCGCAACTGCTCAAAAATCAGGGGCAGACCTCGTACGTGGAGTTCTTGCTTAAGCCGATCGCGGCGAGTTGGACCAAGTGGAGCCACGACCCGAGCGACATCGAGACGGTGCGGCTGAAATTCGGGCAGCAACTTCATCAACTTGCGCATCCCTAGCGTTTTTTCCCATGCACTGAATTTCGAAACTTTTTCGAGAAGCTTCCTCCAGACGGCAAGGGCCACTGCAGGATCCACGAAACCAAATCAATCACAGGAGCAGAAAAATGACAGTGTGTGACATTGCAATTATTGGTGCAGGTCCGTACGGACTTTCCGCGGCGGCGCACTTGCGCACGATCAGGGGCCTGGACGTGCACACGTTCGGCGAACCCATGGTTTTCTGGCAACAAAATATGCCAAAGGGAATGTTGTTGCGTTCGGGCTGGGAGGCCAGCCATATTGCCGACCCGAACCAGTCCCTGACGCTGGATGTATTCCGAAAGAAAAGCCGTAATCACTTTTCGAGCCCCGTGCCGCTCGATCGCTTCGTGAACTACGGACTTTGGCATCAACAACATTCCGTTCCGGATGTCGACCGGCGAAAGATTGTCTGTGTCGTGCCGTGCGCCCGGGGATTCCGGCTTATTCTCGAAGAGGGCGAGTCGGTGCTGGCTAACCGCGTGGTTGTTGCCGCAGGCATTTCTTCGTTTACTTGGCGCCCGCCCGAGTTTGACAACCTTCCCGCTTCGCTCGCGACGCATACCTCCGAGCATCGCGATTTTGAAAGGTTCGCGGGGAAAGAAGTGCTGGTGATTGGAGGCGGGCAGAGCGCGCTGGAATCCGCGGCACTGCTGCACGAAGCCGGCGCCGGCGTCGAAATCGTCGCGCGGGCTCGGGAGATTCGCTGGCTGGGCGGAGTGGTGTCCCGGACGATTTACCGCGGCTTCGGACCGACGATCTCGAAACTGCTTTACGCGCCGACGGATGTTGGTCCCGCGGGCATCAGCCAGATCGTGGCGCGGCCTGACCTGGTCCGCCGATTCTCGCGGCCGATCCAGGACTGGCTCCGGAAACGATCGATCCGGCCGGCAGGCGCGCGATGGCTGGTGGACCGGCTCAAGGACGTGCCGATGCACCTTGAGCGCACGGCGGTTGCTGCCATTGCGAAGGGCGGGCGCGTCGAAGTGCGGCTGAATGATGGAAGCGAAAGAGACTTCGACCACGTTTTCCTGGGAACCGGATATCGCGTGGACGTTTCCAAGTATGATTTCCTGGCGCCGAAACTTGCGGGTTCGATAAGCAGGTTCCAAGGATATCCGCGGCTCACCGACGGGTTCGAGACATCCGTCCCGGGATTGCACATTCTGGGCGCGCCGGCCGTTTGGAGCTTTGGCCCGTTGATGCAATTCGTGGTCGGCACACACTATTCCTCGCGCGCGCTGCTCCAATACGTCACCGGGAAGGCAGTTGGAAATCGCGCCCGAGTCGGCGAAAGGCTGGTCGCTAAACTTGAATTGTCGAGGCCCCATGATTGACACCCGGCCGATCACAGCCGTCCGACGATTGGCGATTCGAAGGAAATTCTCTCCATGAATGAAACAACAGGAGCATTGGTAGTTGGCGGAAACCTCAACGGTCTTTCGATCGCGAGGAGTCTGGGCCGCCATAGTGTGCCGGTTTGGATGGTGTCCCCACCCAATATCCGGCTGGCCAGCTTCTCCCGGTATACACGGAGGACTTTGCCGTGGCCGAGCGGAGACGACGAAACGCAAGTGGAATATCTGTTGGAGGTTGCCGCGCGCAACAATCTTGACCAGTGGGTGCTTTTTCCAACCAGCGATGAAACGGCCGCATTGCTGTCTCGATTTCACTCCAGGCTTTCGCGCCGATTCCGCGTGTCGACTCCGACGTGGAACGTCTTGCGGTGGGCCTACGACAAGCGGCTTACTTATCTGCTGGCCGCCGAGCAACATGTTCATTACCCGGCAACTTTCTATCCACTCACGGATGCCGATCTTGAGGGCGTGAACTGCGAATTTCCGGCGATTCTGAAACCCGCCACGCATGCATCGATCAACCGCCTTACCGAGGACAAGGCGTGGCGCGTGGCGAATCACGAAGAGCTCTTTGCAAAGTATCGCGAAGCCCGGGAGCTGATGCCACCGGAGTTGATTCTGGTCCAGGAAATGATTCCTGGCAGCGGCGGGTCGCAATTTTCGTTTGCGGCGCTCTGCTGCGACGGGAAAACGATTGCCTCTCTCACCGCGCGCCGCACCAGGCAGTACCCGATTGATTTCGGGTATTCGAGTTCGTTTGTCGAAACGATGGATGTTCCGGAGATTGTCACGCCTTCGCAACGATTGCTGGCCGCTATGGGGTACACCGGCATTGTGGAGGTCGAATACAAATTCGATTTCCGCGATGGACGATTCAAACTGCTCGATATCAATCCCAGGCTTTGGACGTGGTCGCCGTTGGGCGGCCTCGCGGGGATGGACTTCCCGTACCTGCTCTGGAAAATGCTGCAAGGCAAGCGGGTGCGGGAGCAGACAGCGCCGGCAGGCGTGCGATGGGTTCGCATGAGCACGGATGTTCCTGCGGCGTTTCACGAAATTCTTCGCGGCCGCTTGAATTTGCTGGAGTACGTGCGCTCGCTGCGTGGTCCGCTGCAATTCGCCCTGGTCACTCCGGACGACCCGTTGCCCGGACTGATGGATCTGCCTCTCTTCGCGTTCAAGCACATTTACAACGCGTGCGCGGGCCTGCGAAAGAGTGGCCCAGCTGCCGGAAGATGTGCCGCCAAGATTTGAAGGTCCTATCGAGACCCCGAGCCAGATTCCCCATAGAAAGGAAGCCACCATGTGCCGGCAGCCATACTCGAACGCAAAACTTCCCCAGGCGATGCATTACAAAATTCCGCGCCGCGAACCGTGGGGAAAGGAACGTTCGGCGAATCAGGCTTTCTGCCAGGCGCAGCGCGCGTTCAGGAAACACAATTGGCGGATTACCCGCGAAGTGCCCGCGATCAAGATTGGAGGGTAAATGACCCGACCGACAGTTGTCATCAGCCTGGATCTGGAGCTCAGTTGGGGGAGCTTCGATCTTTCCTATGACGACGGGTTGCTCAAGATGGGCCAGTGGACCCATGACGTTGGCGCGCCCAATTTGCTGAAGCACCTTACGCGCAATGGTCTTTCCGCGACGTGGGCCATCGTTGGAGCGATGATGCGCAGGTCTCTGCCGGATGTCTCCGGACTTCCGGAGGTGCGCTATCCTCACTTCGCAAAACCGTGGTTCAGTTATATTCCGAAAGATGGCGATGAACAGACTCACCCCGAGTGGTTCGGCGCGAGCCTGGTGGAAATGATTCGGAACGCAACGCCCGAACAGGAAATCGGCTTCCATTCGTTTTCGCATGTCCCTTTTGGGCAGCGCGGCATGACGCGGGAGCGTGCGATCGCGGAGTATCGGTATTGCGCTCAGATCGCGAAAGAACTTGGAATCCCGAAATCCTCGTTCGTTTTTCCGCGCAATTCCGTTGCGTTCCTCGCCGAGCTCCGCGACGCAGGGTTCACCTGTTTTCGAAATGTGGATTGGCTGCCAATGCGATTTGCGAACGGCACGCTCAACTCACTCGCTATGATCTGGGCGGACTTTGCCGGCAGCGCGCCGTGCATGATCGAGCCATCGTTCAAGGAGGGAATTGTGTCCATTCCGGGGTCGCTGCTGATCCGTTACGCGGCGGGTTGGCGCAAGTACATTCCCGATTCCAGCAGGTTGCGGCGATTGAGAAAAGGGCTGGAACGCGTGCGCCAAAGACGTGGAGTATTTCACGTATGGTTTCATCCGGAAAATCTTTATGCGGAGTGGCCGCGAGTGGAAAACGTGGTCGCGCGTTTTCTTGAGGAGCTTGGCGTGCTGGTGCGGAATGGGGACGTGCGCTGTCTGACGATGGGGCAGCTGGCCGCCGAATTCCGCTCCCATTTAGCCGCGGCACAAAAGCCGCACCAGCCCGCAGCCTACACGCCTCCCGCACAGGTGAATTCCCCCGCTTCGAGCAGCCGCCGCGCTGGTTCGGCGATTTCGGCTTAATCGGAGTTGGACTGAGCAGTTACGGAGTCCGCGCCCATTCTGAAACGACGAATCGGACCTTGGAGTCTGTGCGGCGTCCCCGCTTTTCAGCGGATTCGCCGCACAGACCCTTCAAGCCCGATCAGAAAACAACTTCAATCGAATTCAAACTGCAAGAAACCAATTCATCATGGGGCAAGTTGATGAAGCAGCTGCCCCAGTTGTGTCCGCGCGTTTTCGAGCGCGTTCGGGTCGTGATTCCAATTGCTCCAGCTCGTTGCAATCGGGAGAAGAGTGGTGTCCACCACGCCGAGTTGTCCCAGGTTCTTGAGTATCTGCGCGTATTCGTAGTCTTGAATACCGTCACGGATGGCCTTCAAGCGAATTCCCGGAGCGGACTCGGTCGAAGCGATAGGCGCCGGCGGATAGAGAAAGATTCCGTCGCCCGGCCTGCCCAATCCTCCGCCGCAAGCGGTCGTATCCACGTTGTCCCAGCTGCCGATGGCGTTTCCGGCAGTCCAACCGTCAGCGCGATAATAGAGCAGCCCGGTTGCGCCCTGTGTGAAGTTGAGGAATCCCGCCTGGATGCGTTCGTTGATTGGTGGATAGTCCACCATCCATTCCGGAGTGTTGCCGTAGCCGGCGTTGCAGGTCGTGTAGCTCCAGAGGTCGCCGCCCGCGGTGAACGGCAAGGCGGGCCACTGTTGCAGGGAATCGAGCAGCACCCAATGATCGACAGAACCGTAGAGATTCGGGTCCGTCGCGTTGAGGGTCATCATGGTCTTCACGCTGCGATTGGCCGCGTGCGCATTTGCGCCGAGGGTCCTGATGTCGGAGTAGTCGCCGGTGCAGCCATTCAACTCGTCGGCCATGTAGAAATCCAGACCAAGCCCGGCGGGAAAATTAGCCGCGGCGGAATTGATTTGGCTGGTCGAAGGAATGCTGCTGTAGGCGCCGTTGCACTGGATGCCGATGTAGTAGTAGTTGTCCAAGCCGGAGCGGTTCAGCCCCATGTTAGTCATGTCCGAAGAGGCGTTGCCAGCCGGATCGTACCAACCCATCACCTTGTTGCGCACCAGCGCGCGCGCCAGAGTGGTGGTAGTGTTCCCTGCGGCAGGCGGCCAGAGCGTCCAGAGAGAAAGTTCCGAAGGCTGCATGGGAAGTTCGAAATTCCACACGGTCAGCGTGACCGGAATCATCGACGTTCCCTGGGAGGAAGAGATCGAGACGCTTCCGGTGTAGATTCCCGCTGGGCTGTTCGCAGCGCCGTGCGGAATGGAGATGTCGATCCAGTAAGGCTGATTCTGCCCCGCGCTGACGCTTGCGTTGCAGGCTTTCAACGTGGCCGAACTGCCGCAGAGCGCCGTGCCGGTTTCCGGATCGTTAAAGGGGATAAGAGGCTCAGCATAAGTTCCCGAGCCAAGCGGCGGATTGCTGCCGCCGCCGTAACTCGCGGTGCCCGTAACCGTGAGGTAGTACTCGCGGTAAAGCGTCACGTTCGACGCCGGGATCGTGACTCCGTTGGGACCGGTGAGAGCGGTCGCGCTCACGTTGATGTTGGACAAGCCGCCGGCCGGGCCTTGCACCACAACCTGCGTGTCCACGGTTTCGCCGCGCGCTCCAGACAGAGCGATGGAGGGAAGTGTTCCAGGCGCGTCCATCTTCCCAACTCTGGTCAAGCTTGGGGCCACCCATGTGCTGAAATTCGACTGCACGCCGGTTCCGGTCATGGAAATCGTGGCTGGAGAATTGGTGGCATTGCTGGCCACGGTAACGCCGCCCGTCAGGCTGCCCGTAGAAGTCGGAGCGAATGTCACGTTCAAAGCCGCGGATTGTCCGGGCGCCAGAACCGTGCCGGAAGACACGTTGCTAGCGGTGAAGCCCGCGCCCGTAGCAGTGACGCTCGAAATGGTAACGTTGGAGTTGCCAGAGTTTGTGAGGGTCGCACCAAGTGTGCTGGTGGCACCGGTGTCAATGCTTCCGAAGCTCAAGCTCGTCGGACTCACATTGAGCACCAGGGTGGAAGCATTCACCGTGAGCGTTGCGGCACCGCTGGTAACGCTGCCGGCTGTGTTGCTGACCACCACGGTGAACTGCACGCCACTGTCGGCGGTAGTTTCAGCCGGGGTTGTGTAGCCCGCGGAAGTTGCGCCGCTGATCGCGGTTCCATTCTTGCGCCACTGATAGGAAAGCGGCGCGGGGCCTGTGGCGGTAACCGCAAAGGTTGCGGTCTGGCCGGCCGTCACCGTCTGGCTGACGGGCTGAGCGGTAATCGACGGAGCAATGTTGACCGTCAACGTTGCAGAACTGCTGGTGACTTTGCCTGCGCTATTGCTGACCACAACCGCGAACAACGCGCCGTTATCCGTGCTGGTAGTCGCCGGTGTTGTGTAACTCGATGAGGTGGCACCGCTGATTGCAGCGCCGTTTTTCTGCCATTGATAACTGAGGGGTGCTGAACCGGATGCGGCCACGGAGAACGATGCGGTCTGACCAACCGCCACCGTGCTGCCAGTCGGCTGCGAAGTGATCGCAGGCGCGGTCGCGGAGGAGTTCCTGAAAACAACGTCTACCCAGTAGTTCGCAGCCTGGTGCGTATACACGGGATAGGCTCCGAGATTCCCATAGACCCCGTCCGGAGATTGCAGGGCATGCAAGGGCGCGTTATTAAATCCCGAGGTCGCAAAATAGTTCCAGTTGGCGCTGAAATGTCCGATCGTCAGTCCATACGAGGCCACGTAGACGGTGTTCGCCGTGATGGCCACGGGAGACGAAAAGTTGGCTTGCTGCCAGCCCGAAGCGCTCTCCCCAGTAAACGTGACTGCCGCGAGGAGAGCGCCGGTGTGGCTCCAGAGGCGGCCCACGTGGACGCCGGTATTGGCTGCGCTCTTGTAAAAGCGAATGCCGGTGATGGCGCCGCTGACGTCCGACTTGAACGAAACGCCCAGCTCCAGCGGACCGCTTGCGCCATTATCAATCGCCGCAGGCACCGTCGTGCTTGGCCAGATCGTTTGTTGGGCTGCCGCGTAGCCGCAGCTTGCCAGGGCAACCACAAGGCCCAACAGAGCTGCTCCGCCGTGCCTGAGCAACTTTAGGCGAGAATGCATGAATCGAATTTGTTTTCTGGTTTTCAAAGGAATTTCCCCTAAATATAGTTCGCGGGCAACTCGAGGCCTGCGTCTCGATGGGGCTGGGGGGCTGGGCAAGCTAACGAAATTTGGACGGGGCAGGTTGCTGAGTTCTGGGAATGACCTGGATTTCTTAGCCACACGCGCCCGCGCCGAGAGGCAAATGCGCTCCAAACGTTGCGCCCACGGCAGAGAGAGTAGTTCGGAGGGAGTTCTGAGTCTGTCGGCAGGGCAATGATTTTCGTGTCAGACTTACCGATTCGCGAGTGTCTCCTGTTGTCTTACAGAGGGACAGCTGTACGCGTCTCGATTGGTAGAGTGACCGCCCGCCCAGCCGAAATGTTCTATAGTTGATAGGAGTATCCCAGCTCCCCTTGGGTCATTTTCCGCCCGAACCCCCGGCCACCTGACTTCGCGCGAAAGAGTTCCTATGAAAAGTCGCAGGACTGCCGGTCTGGAAATCCAGGAATATCATTCTGGTCTCGCACTGCCGAACGAGACGGTTCTCGGTTTATACCCGGAACTTCTCAGGGAACTCCCCGTCGGCGTTGTGCTTTTACGTTTGGAAGATCGTTCGGATGCCGAATCGTTCCGAATCGTGGATGCGAACCGCTCCGCTGCGGGAATTACCAGGGCGGCCTCCCGAATGCTCCTCGGCAGAACGCTGGCTAATTTTCCCAAGCTCCTGGAGACGCCAATTCCCGGCCAATTGCTTGACAGCCTTCGCACAGGGGAGGCCCGGGACCTGGGAGAAATTGCCTATGGCGACGACAGTATCCGGGAGGGAGTTTACTCGGTGCGAGCGTTTCCGCTTTCCGATAATTTCCTTGGCGTCGCTTTTGAGGATGTCACCGATCGAATTCGAGCGGAGCGCACGCTACGGGAAAGCGAGGAACGTTTCCGTCTGTTGGTCGAAGGCGTTCGGGAGTACGCCATCTTCCAGTTGGACCCCGACGGCAACGTGGCGAGTTGGAATGCCGGCGCGCACCGTCTGAAAGGTTACGATTCGGCGGAAATCATCGGCCACCACTTCTCCATCTTCTATCCACAGGAAGATCTGATGAGCAATAAACCGCGCGAGATTCTCACTCGGGCCGCCCGGCAAGGACAATCCGAGGATGAAGGGTGGAGAGTCCGCAAGGATGGCTCCCGCTTCTGGGCAAACGTGGTTGTCACCGCTCTGCGCGACTCGAAAGGGAATCTCCTTGGATTCGCGAAACTTACCCGGGACACCACCGAAAACCGCGAGCGAGCGGAAGCGCAGACCAAGGCCAAAGAACTGTTGGAGTTGCGTGTCGAACAGCGGACCGCCGTTCTGACCCGCGTAAACCACGAGATGCGCACGGAGATTGCGGAGCGTCAACACGCTGAGGAGGAGCTCAGGAAATCACGCGACCAACTCCGTGCCCTCGCGGCTCGGCTGCAAAGCGTACGCGAGGAGGAACGCACGTACATCGCGCGCGAAATTCACGATGAACTCGGTCAGGCTTGCACGGCGATCAAGATGGATCTCGCGTTGATTGGCCGGAAGCTGACTAAGCAGCAGACCGCGCTTCGGACCAAGGTGGACTCTTCCATTCAATTGGTGGATGGCACGATTGCTACGTTGCGCCGGATCGCCTCGGAGCTTCGTCCCAGAACGCTGGATGATCTCGGCCTCCCCTCCGCGCTGGAAGCCCATGCTCAGGAATTCGAGGGCCGTACCGGGATTCATTGCAGCGTTATTTTGCCGCCGGAACCCCTGACGCTCGACACCGACCGGTCCACGGCCATCTTTCGAATTTTTCAGGAGTCGCTGACCAACGTGGCGCGCCACGCCCACGCCACCCGGGTGGAAGCGCACCTCCGGCGCGACAATGATCGGATTATTTTTCAGGTCTTCGACAACGGCACCGGGTTTGACCCCGAGGTGGCGAAAGCGCGCAAATCCCTCGGACTGATCGGAATGCAGGAACGCGCGCTTTTACTCAACGGAGATTTTAAAACGGAAGGCGTGCCTGGTTCAGGAACAACGATGACCCTCACGATTCCTCTACCTCCCTCGATCGCTGCAGAAAGTGTGCGCCATGAGGATGCTGATCGCTGACGACCATGCCATGTTTCGACGGGGCTTGAGAGAGACGCTGGCGGAAGCATTCCCTCGAGTGATCTTTGGGGAAGCGAATACGGCCACGGAAACACTGGAGTTTGTCCGGCGTCACCATTGGGATGTGGTCATTCTGGATATCAGCATGCCCGGAAAAAGTGGCCTCGACATCCTCGATGATATGAAGCGCTTGCGCCCCAGGACTCCGGTGCTCCTTCTGACCATGCATCCCGAACAGCAATATGCCCGGCGGGCTCTCAAAGCCGGCGCCGCGGGTTACCTGACCAAAGACAGTGTGCCGGATGAGCTGAAGATCGCGATCAAGAAAATCGTTGCAGGCGGGCGGTATGTAAGCGCAACCCTGGCGGAAACGCTGGCCGTGGATCTCAGAAAAGGTGCAGATTTACCGCTCCATGAACTTCTCTCCGACCGCGAATTCCAGGTCTTGCGGATGCTCGCTTCCGGAAAAACAGTTAAGGAAATGGCGGAGGAGCTTTCTCTCAGCGTAAAGACCGTTAGCACCTATCGCGGCCGAATTCTGGAGAAGACCGGCATGAAGACGAACGCGGATCTTATCCGCTACGCGCTTGAAGCGCAATTGGTGGACTAGCTCGGAGCAAACACCAGGCCGCGAGCCCCGGGCTTCCCGAGTCTTGCCGTTTTGGATAACGGGCCTCTCCTCGTAGGACACTCGCGGTCAACACACCTTCTCATTGTCCTACAAGAGATTCGTGATTCCACCCGATGTATTTCTTGGCGAGTTTGTCATTCTTTATCTTTGGGCTCTGCATTTGGGCGAATGCTCTTCATGAAGGAATGAATATGAAAGTCTTTATCGCTGACGACTCCAGGATAGTCGTGGAACGCCTGGCGGGCCTTCTCGAAGAGGTTCCCGGCGCACGGCTTGTGGGCCAGGCGGGCGATGTTCCCGCCGCGGTAAACGGCATCCAGAAAATGAAGCCGGATGCGCTAATTCTCGATCTGCACATGCCCGGCGGAAGCGGTCTCGATGTTCTCCGTGCCATTCGCACGGAACACCCCGACCTCTTCGTTCTCATCTGCACGAACTATCCCTATCCCGAATATCGCGAACAGTGTTTAACTGCCGGCGCCAATTTGTTCCTGGATAAGTCGGCCGAATTTGAAAAGATCCCTTCCGTCCTTCGCGAGCTGATCCAAAAAGAGGCCAAGATTCTCCCCGGCGCACTCTGAGCGAAATACACCCAGCTCGTTAGTATCAGCACCCCTAGCCTTCTCCCTACCTTCGCCCTTTATGGTTGGGGAGATTCCTGCCCTGTTTTTCCTGTATTCACCCGATTGTTTGTCGTCCTCCGCAAAGGCAGATATACGATAGCGCCGAGTGATCGGTAGGTTGGTGAAAACAGGGCAGTGGTTGAACGACCCGAACGTACCTTGTCACGCCGCGGGCTAATTTCAAGACACGAGTGTCCTCGCCCAAAGAACACTTTTGCTCGCCGGTTCGTTACGAATCGGCCCCGCGCGGGAGCTCATTAAACGAGGAGAGGAAAGATGCGAACGTTGCAGATTCTGGGGATCGCGTGCCTGGCATTGATTCTGGCCGCCACGATCCGGGCACAGGGCACAACCGGGGTGAACAACGCCGAGCTGAAAGGCGAGTACGCATTTACATTTAACGGAATGACTACCGGAGGCGGTGGCGGCTCAACTCCTTTCGCCGCCGTGGGGAGATTCACTTCGGACGGTGCCGGAAATTTGACGAATGGAGTGCTGGACACTAACGGCGTAGGCTTGCCGGAGAAATTAATCGACCAAGCGTTTACCGGGTCCTATTCGATCGGGGCGGACAACAGGGGAGTGATGAACCTGAATATCCCGGGCGGCGGCAAGCTGGCCTTTGTAATGATGGCCAACGGCACCGCGAAGTTCGTCGAGATTGACGCCTCGGGCGGGAACGGAACGGTCGGCTCGGGCTCCATGGAAAAGGCCGACATCACTGCGTACAGCACCGCCAAAATAGCCGGCGACTATGCGTTTGGTGTCGCCGGGCTGGACCTCTCGAACAATCGGACCGCAATCGCCGGACGTATGACGGCCAACGGCGCGGGCACACTTACAAGCGGAGCCGCGGATGCCAACCAGTCCGGCACATTCACCACCTTGAACGTCTTCGCGGCGAATTACATGGTGACGGATAATACCAGCGGGCGGGGCATGTTAAACCTGCCACCGCTGGCAGGTGGAATTCCGCAAAACCTTAATTTCGTCTTTTACGTCGTGAACTCTGGAAAGTTTTTTGCGATGGAGTCGGACGCGCCCACGCCTGCGACCCCGCTCCTGAATGGCGCGTTCCTCCAGCAGCAAACCCCACTTGGAGGATTCTCTAGCGCCTCGCTGAATGGCGGCATGGTGATGTATCTGACCGGACGCGTCGGCTCCGGGTGCGGCAAGAACACTGGCCCCTCTCCCAACGTGCTCGCCGGTTTGCTAACGGGCAACGCCACCGGCGCGCTCACTCTGACCTACGATCAGAACTGTGGCGGGGCTTCCACGTCCGCCACCACTCTTGCGGGAACGTCAACCGTTGATGGCAACGGGCGAACCGCAATCCGGATTGGAGCCAGCTACCTGGTTGCCTACCTGGTCAGCTCCAATCAGGCCTTCTTTGTTGTCCCGGATAGTTCCGTCTTGTTTGGCTTCGGCGATCCACAGGCCGCGACTCCTTTCACCAACAGTTCGGTAAGCGGCGCCTACGCCGGCTTGACCACCGTTCCGGCGACGCTTGGTGTCACGATCTTCTCCGGCGAGTTCTCAGCGAACGGCGCCAGCCCGATCGGCAGCATCATCGGCAGCGAGGATATCGGTGCACCGAGCGGAGCAAGTTCTGGCGTCAGCGTGAATGCCACTTACTCCGTCTCCTCATCGGCAACCAATGGCAGGGGAACCTTTACCGGGAGCATTGGCGGCAGCAGCGCCGTCGTCTATCTAGTGTCGCCCACAAAGTTTGTGCTTGTCTCGATGAGCGATCCGAATCCAGCGGTATTGCTTTTCGAGAAGTAGGCTGGCACCCGAATTTCTCCCATGAAATTGGGGTTCTTCGCGGCGCATGCAGCTCACCCCAAAGGACCTCAATCCTTTCACTAAACTTGCATAACCGATTTTTTTCTATTCGTGAGAAATGAGAGTTGGGCCGAGGCGAACTCTGTTCCTGCGTTTGATCCTGAGTGCGGTACGAGTTGAGGAATGATCTTTCCTAGGGCGCCGCTCAATCTCCGGAACCCATAGTCTTTTTGACCCAGTTGGCAGCCCCTCCGTTGAATTCCAATCCCAGGGCAAACCGCCCGTCCACCACGCGCTCGCAATAAACTACGCGCGCATCCGTTTGTAACTCTTCGTCCGCAGACTTGATCAGCAACCGCTCATTCAGCTTCCTGGCGTGCCGCACCAGCACACGTATCCCCAGCGAGCAGATGTTCTCGGTCGTCGACCGTTCCGCTGCAGACGGCTCCTGGAGGCTGCAGATCCGTACGGGGATGGCCAGCCGAGCCCTTTTTTCAAGTCGTCCAGACCGCATCGGCATTTGGTGACTCACCTTCCAAACTGCCTTCGGTATCGTTGCCCCGGGCTGGACGGCACAGAGATCCCGAATGATTGGGCGGGAAGATTATCGACAATAAAATCCTTGCGGCCATGGCGTCTAGTTAGTCTGAAGAACGATCGCCGGTTCGGAAAGGATTCAAGCTGCGCCCTTTCTGCTCATACATGGCCTGATCTGCACGCACCATCCACTCTCCAATCGATGCATTACTGCAGATGTTGATTCGCACCGCACCCAGGCTGAGATTGATCGCATAACGCGTCTCTCCCGCACTGACGCATTTCAAATCCTCTGTGAGCCTGGCCCGAATGGCTACTTCGCTGTTATCAGAGGCCTCGATTGCCAACACCGCGGACGGTTCTACGGCCAATCGCCTGCGTTGAAAGTTGTGCGGCTTCCCAATTGCTCCCGCCTGTTCCTCAGTGGCTCGCCGGCGATGCGTCCGTCGCAAGCTGGCAAATCTGCCGCAATTCCTCGTATGTGAAGTACATCTCTTCTTCTCTGCCGGCGCGTTCCAGGTGGCCCAATCCTGTATCGTTCGAAATACGGCGCAACACGTCTTCTGGAATGCCGAGCAGGTAAGAGGCTCTTGCCTGTGTTACGAATTTCGGGACATCGTTATTCAAATCGTTCATGGCCTCTCCCTAATCTGCTCGATCGCTCTGGCGTCCATTTCCCACCGACCTTGTGAACCGGAGTTGGTCCGCCTCCGTGTCTGAGCAGTTCTGTTCTCGGGGTGAAAGAGGTGCGAGCCCAGTCCACGGAGGCGGCTCGCTCTCGTAATTGCAAGATACCGGTTCGCCAAATTATTACAATTCCGAGAATCCTCTATTTCCAATCCCGGTAATCACCCCAGACCATTAAGGTAAAGACCTGGTCAGCGGCACAAAATGCCTTGTTCACCGGCACGTTCACTGCGCCGTTCACCTCAGGATTTAATGTAACTTGCGCGAGAAGAAACGGATGCGCAAGAGGCAACGAGTCAGTTTGTACCTGGCCAAAATACTGAACTGGGCTGGAGCGACCCCCAAAAACCAGCCGGGGTCGCTCCAGCCCAGTTGCCAGGCGACGCAAAGTGCGAATCGCGCCTCATACGTCGAGCAAGGCTGCTACGTACCTTCCGTTCTCACGAGTTGATGCAGGCAACCTACATGGCTGACCAATTTGTCAAAGAATATTTGAATTTCCTGCGGCACAAATTCCTTTTCAGACACTGAATAGGTAGATAGAGGGGCAAATGTCTCGCGACCTTGAGGGATCGACCCATCAAACAGCCAGACATGCGCATGCCGCACGCCAGTGGGCAGTTGCGTGGTTCGGCCGACCGCGTAAATAGGCAAAACAAAGATCACCGCAATCCGTAACTGCTTTCAGTTTCCATCTAGTTTCCAATTAAGGCTGTCACTTGAAAAGTTAAATGCCGCCAGATCAATCACTTTCAGAGTTTCATTTCGAGCTTCCCCAAGCTTCAGATGTAGAGTTGCCGACTTGCCATCCGCGCCCCAAAATTGGGCCCGCAGCCGACTCTAAACTTAGGGCCGTGGGCGAAAATCCCACGCCGTTGGAATCTCAATGCCGGAGGAAAAACGAGGGAGCTTTGAGGGAGCAATAAGAATTCCTTTGCATGCCTCATCGTTCTTTTTCAATAACTTAGCATTTCTTGTCATTCCTCGTAAGTCCTTGAAATTCCTGACGCCGTTGTTTTCGATCCCCACCGCCCCTACCAAAACTTTCCGCGTTAAATCTGTGTAAAATATTAGCTTTTTTTGGATGATCTCTTGAGGGATCCTGGGCAGACCTTCGTATGATCTTGGGATTTTCTGCTTGGCGTTCTTTCGTTTAGCCGCAAACCGAGTTTGATTGCGAGACGGCTCTGAATATGAAGCGACGTCAGAGTGAGATTTGTGTTTCTTTTGTGCTGCGGGTAGAATCTGCCCCCTTGCGAGGAGATTCATGCTGACGAACATCGTTCGCATTTCATTGTTTCTTGGTTACCTGAGTTCAGGCATCTCGATCGCTTCCACGCAGGAACCCGTTCTGGCGATAACTCACCTTAATTTGATCGACGCTACCGGATCCCCTGTGCAGGCCGATATGACGGTGATCGTCGAAGGCAAACGAATTTCGCAGATTGGCAAAAGCGACGCGATTCCCGTGCCGAAGACGGCGAGAGTCGTGGACGGACACGGCAAATATCTGATCCCAGGGCTCTGGGATATGCATGTGCATGAGATTTTTGGAGCGTGGATCCCTGCGGACGAGAGAATAACTCCCGTGTTGTTTGTTGCGAATGGCGTGACCGGCGTGCGTGATATGGGAGGCGATCTGGAAGAGCTGAAGAAATGGCGCTCTCGGATTGTGGAAGGGAAGTTGCTGGGGCCACGGATGATCATTTCCGGCCCAATGCTGGACGGACCGGTTCCACAATTTCCGAGTTCCGCGCCGGTAAAAGACGCTGCGGAGGGACGGCGAATTGTAGACGAATTGCAAAAGCATGGGGCTGACTTCATCAAGATTCAATCGCTGGTTCCACGCGACGGGTATTTCGCGGCTGCGGATGAGGCGAAGAAGGTTGGCATCGTATTTGCCGGACACGTACCGGATAAAGTTCGCGCTACCGAAGCGTCGAATGCCGGGCAGAAAAGTGTCGAGCATTTGACCGGTGTTTTCGAGGGATGTTCGACAGTGGAAGACGAATTAATGGCCGCGCCGCGAGGACCAGGAAGAGGACGATTCCTTTCAACCTACGATCCGGCCCGCGCAAAGGCGCTGATTGCGCTATTCGTGAAGAATCAGACATGGCAAGTGCCGACGCTTTATTGGGAGCGAGGCGAATGGCTGATTGAACAGACGAGCTCGGGCCAGGATCCGCTGGTGAAATATGCGCCGGCGGCGTGGAGAGTGCGGGCTTGGCCGCTGTTCACGACCGGCATATCAAAGGATTGGTCGACAGATCCCTTCGCGGATCGAGAGAAGTTTTTCCAAGCTGAATTGAAAATGGTGGGAGAGATGAACCGTGCGGGCGTACCCATCCTTGCGGGGACGGACACGGCGGCCGGAGTGCGCGTGTATCCCGGGTTCAGTTTGCACGAGGAGCTGGAACTATTGGTGCAGGCGGGTTTGACGCCGATGGAGGCGCTGCAAGCAGCGACAAGGAATGCCGGGAAATATTTGAAGCTCGGAGATACGGGAACAATTGAGAAGGGAAAGCGAGCGGATCTGGTTCTTTTGGACTTCAATCCGCTGACGGATATTAGGAATACGCGAAAGATTCAAAGTGTGGTGCTGGCCGGGCGTTATTTCTCGCGTGCGGATCTCGATCACCTATTGGCTGGGGTCGAAGCAGAAGCAGCCAAATCAAAGTAGGCAGGATCGAGTCGCTAGCAATAGTCAATTAGATCTGGTCTGGGCATGCTTCTGCGATGCATCTTTCGATACTGGAGAGCCGGTCGCTAGATGAAGCCGAACGTCCACATGATAACTTTGAGAGACCGGGACACACACCGCGCGGATGTAGCCATTTGCCGTTACATTCGGTCAAAGCAACCGGAGGTTGGCGCTGGTGTACAGAACCTTTCGACTCCGCACCAAATTCCTGCTTTCGCTTCTGGCGGTGACCGCCGGATTGACAGCGGCAACGCTGTACGTAGTGAGCTACAGCGTCGAGAAGCGCGTTCGGGAATCCTTTCGCGATGAGTTGCACAATTCCGTAAGAACCTACGAGAGGTTCGCACAGGAGAGGGAATCGTCTCTCGTGCACTCGGCACAGATGCTGGCAAACCTGCCCAACGTGCGGGCGCTGATGACGACACAGGATGCGGCAACGATCCAGGACGAGTCCGCAAGCATCTGGCGAATGTCAGGAGGCGATTTGCTGGTCCTGGCCGATCGATCCGGCGGAATCGTCGGATTGCAGGCGTCAGCCAGGGACTTAAGCCGAGCGGAAGCACAGGAATCGCTTCGAGCATCCATGCAAATCGGGGAATCGCGCAACTGGTGGTTTGGAGGGGGGCATCTCTACGAGGTATGGCTCCAACCTATTTACTTTGGGGCTGCGCAGCAGCAAAACGTAATGGGTGTGCTGGCGGTTGGCCACGAGATCGATGAAAACCGGGCGCGAGACTTCAGCCGAGTGGTGGCGAGCGATGTGATCTTTCGCTGTGGCGACTCGGTGGTGGCCACCACGCTTGGCGGAAAGGGAGGCGGCAGTTTCACGAAAACTGCAAATTTCCACGCCGCAAAGGAAGGTGACCTTCCGGGGGAATTCGATTACGGGAATGTGCGTTATCTGGCGACCACCGTCAATCTTTCTGCGGCCGGCCAGGTGCCCGTAACATTGACTGTTTTGAAATCACTCGACCAGGAGACGATTTTTCTTGGCAGGTTGAATCGGATTTTGCTTGGGCTGGGACTTTTCAGCGTACTGGCGGGCGGTATGCTGGTTTTCCTGCTTTCGCATACGTTTACCAGACCGCTGGAAAATCTGGTCGCGGGCGTGCACGCACTGGAGCAGGGGAATTTCGAATATCCGCTGGAACTTGGCAGCAAAGACGAAGTGGGGCAGGTGACTGGAGCATTCGACCGGATGCGCCACAGCATGCAGAAAGCCCAGACCGAGCAGAGAGAATTGGAGCTCCTGCTCCGCCAGGCGCATAAAATGGAAGCCGTGGGAAGGCTGGCGGGGGGCGTTGCGCACGACTTCAATAACCTGTTGACGGTGATTCGCGGGAACAGCGAGCTGTTGCTGGATCGGTCTGGCGCGGACGAAGGCCAGCTCCGTTACGCGGACCAGATTCGGAAAGCGGCGGACAGGGCGGTTTCCATGACGCGGCAGTTGCTGGCGTTCAGCCGGATGCAGGTGTTGCAGCCGAGGGTTCTCGATCTGAACACAACCATCGCCGAGATGGGCAAAATGATTCCCCGATTAATCGGAGAACATATTGATTTCAACTTCATCTCCAATTCCAAATCGCCAACGGTGCTTGCCGACCCAGGACAGATAGAGCAAGTCTTCCTGAATCTGGCCGTGAATGCACGAGACGCGATGCCGAACGGCGGCAAGCTTACCGTGCAGACTCATGACGTGGTGGTTGGGCCGGCAGAAGCGAGCCATCGCCCCCCGATGACACCGGGAGACTATGTGGTGCTTTGCGTTGCGGACACAGGGCACGGGATGAGTCCGGAGACGAAGGCGCACATTTTTGAACCTTTCTTCACGACCAAGGAGATTGGGAAAGGAACCGGCCTCGGGCTTGCGACCGTTTATGGAATCATCAAGCAGAGCGGAGGCTTTATCTGGGTGGAGAGTGCGGTCGGCAAGGGCACGACGTTTGAAATCTACCTGCCACACTCAACGAAAGCTGCGCCGCTCCCCGGCGAAACCCAAAAGACGAAGCCGATTGCCGGTGGAAAAGAGACAATATTGGTTGTCGAGGATGAACCGGGGGTCCGAGAACTGGCATCTGAGTTTCTAAGGGCGGGTGGCTACAACATTTTGGAAGCGAAAGATGGAGAGGATGCATTGAGAACTGTCAATGCACACCATGGAACGATCGACGTTCTCCTCACCGACATGGTCATGCCGGGCATGAGCGGCGCAGAATTGGCTGAAACCCTGAAAAAGATCCGGCCTGATATGCGTGTAATTTACATGAGCGGGTACGCGGAATTCTCCGGAAAAAACGGGGAACGGACCCCTGAGAAGACGCGCGTTCTGCAAAAGCCGTTCTCTCGAAATACGTTGCTTGAAAAAGTGCGAGAAACCATGTGTACAGCGCCCCGCAGTCCTCAAGATGCCACCAAGGTGGGTGGACCCGCCTGATTGCAGGACGAGGCGCTCTTCGGAAGTTGATCTACCGCCAAGGGGCGAAGTGCTGCTTGACGAGGAGGCAGTTATGCGAGGCAAAGTGTGGGCAAATAGTTTTCTGGCGGCGGGCGCTCTAGCGGGCGCGTTACTGACGCAGGCGAACCCAGCTTGTGGACAAGGCGCGGAGCAGACTGTTGGCCAACCGATGGACCTCGCCACAGTTGGCGCGCTGCTGCAGAAACTGCAAGCGCAGGTTCAGGATTTGCACGCGCAAGTAAGCGACCTGAAAGCGCAGCAGCAATCGGCGAAGGCGGAGTCCGAATCATTGAGGAAGGAACTGGATATCGCCAAATCGCAACTGGTGGCGATCACGGTTCCCACGAGCACAGGCGCGCCCGCGCAGGCGGTTTCCGCGGCAGCCAGGGATACCGCTACAACGGAAGAGCGAATCAGCAGACTCGAAGAAAGCCAGCAACTTGCCGATTCCAAAATAGCTGAGCAGAGCCAGACCAAAGTGGAGAGTGGATCGAAATACCGGCTGCGGCTGACAGGGATCGTCCTTCTTAATATGTTTGAAAATCGGGGCACGGTCGAAAACTCGGACTTCCCATTGCTTGCTGAACGGCCCGGACTTCTCTCAAGTGGAGGTTCTTTTGGAGGTTCTCTTCGCCAGTCGCAAATGGGTATCGAAGCGTTCGGGCCGACTGTCTCTGGAGCGCAGACCAGCGCCAGTGTCCAGTTCGATTTTGCCGGCGGCTTTCCGGAAGTTCCGAATGGAGCAAGTTTTGGAATTATGCGACTGCGAACCGGCACGGTGCGGCTTGACTGGCCAAAAACCTCGGTCGTAGCGGGTCAGGATGCATTGTACTTTGTTCCGAACAACCCAACTTCCCTCGCGACGCTGGCTGTTCCGGCGCTGGCGTACTCGGGAACCCTTTGGAGTTGGGCGCCACAGGTGCGCATTGAGCACAAGTTCACAGTGTCGGAGTCTGGTTCGTTCCTAGTCCAGGGCGGGATACTTGACTCGTTCTCGGGGGATACGCCACAGTCGGCTTATTATCGCGAGCCGACATGGGGCGAGGGTTCCGGCCAACCTGCATACGCGGCGAGAATTTCCTGGACGCAAGACATTCACGGACAGAATCTTACGCTGGGCGCTGGTGGCTATTACGGCCGGCAGGCGTGGGGATTCGGCCGCCACGTAGATGGATGGGCAGGTACGGTCGATGCCAGCTTGCCGCTGGGTAGAAAATTTGAGCTGACGGCAGAGTTTTTTCGAGGGCGCGCGATCGGTGGCCTAGGCGGCGGGATAGGGCAGAGCGTGCTTTGGCAGGGGTCCCTTGCCGATCCGGCAACGCAAGTCTATGGATTGAATGCCATCGGTGGGTGGTCACAGCTGAAATTCAAAGCGACCTCGAAGCTGCAGTTCAACGGGGCGTTTGGCCTGGACAACCCATATGCAAGCGAATTGCGCGAGGAGGGAGGCAATACCACTTACTACCCGGTGCCACTGTCGAAAAATGAGAGCGGGTTTGTGAACTTCATTTATCAACCGCGATCCGATATTGTGTTCTCCATGGAATACCGGCGGATCAAAACGTTTACACTGGATAGCAATGCAAATGCGGCTAATGTAGTTAACTTTAGCGTGGGATACATATTCTAGTGGGAATACTCGAAACGGCTCAGAAGCCTGGGTTGGTCATTGCCGCCTGCGTCGTTTGGGTTTGCACCGTTATCCCAGCGTACGGGCAAGCCGACCCCGTGACAATGAGGATGGCAGTTCGGAGCCAGACTGCGGCGAAGCAGCAAAAATCTGCCGGGATAGCGGTGGATGCCTCGGACATTGTGGTCTGGCTGAAGCCTTTGGATCCGGCGGCCAAGAGTGAACTGCTGGCCACAACGAATCAAAAGAAATTTCGACTCGTTCAGCACGATAAGAGTTTCCAGCCGCATGTGCTGGTCGTTCCGGTGGGCTCGGTAGTGGACTTCCCGAATCGCGATCCATTTTTTCACAATGTATTCTCGCTGTTCGATGGAAAGCGGTTTGACCTTGGCCTTTATGAAGCGGGAGCGAGCAACTCTGTGCGGTTTGACCGGCTCGGCGTGAGCTTTCTTTTTTGTAACATTCATCCGGAAATGAGCGCGGTGGTGGTGGCGGTGGATACTCCCTATTATGGACTCTCCGATCGAAAGGGAAATATCGCCATCCAAAATGTACCCGATGGAAGGTATGAACTACACGTCTGGTATGAACGAAGCCTTGCCGACGACCTGAAGAACCTGACACGCGCCGTAACTATTTCTTCCACTGCAAGAGAGCTAGGGACCATTCAAGTTCCGGAAAATCCAAGCTTCACACCCGCACACAAGAATAAGTATGGCCAGGATTACACACCACCACCGGTTCCAAGTTACTCGCATCCGTGAACATGTTTGGGGCAGTAAGTGGGTGAGCTGGGAGTCCCGCGGCGTTTCCACGTTTTAATGGCGCTTCAGCGGAAAATAGAAGGAGTCAGTTGAATCAAGACTTTGACCTTACTGGCAAAAGGGCAATGGTTCGTGCTCCTTCCGTCAGAGCTTGTCACCTCGGCATCTCCGGAGAAAGGGAACCATGAGGTCGGATGAGATTTGTCTGGTAAATGACGGCGGCCGCGGGTGATTCGGAAACACTAACGGATGGGCGATGTTGCGTCGGCAGCAACGTTCTGCGCCACGGCGGGGAGGCGAACCAGGACTGTTGTGCCTGACTCCGAGGTCTGTTCGATGGAGACGCTGCCCGAATGATCCTGGACGATCTTGCTGACGATGGCCAGGCCCAATCCAGTCCCGTTTGGTTTGCCGGAACTCACAAAGGGATCAAACAGCGAGTCGCGGATGCCGCTGGGGATACCGCGCCCTGAATCGTGAACCCGAATCTCAAATCCTGTGGGGGTGTTCTTGGCATCGACAACGATTGAACCTTCCGTCTCCGCCATCGCCTCGCAGGCATTCAGGATCAGATTGAAGAAGACCCGCTCCAGCTTCCGGGCATCGAACATGCCCTCCAGATCGCCCGAAGAAGACAGCACGATCCGCATCTCACGGAATTCGGGCTTCGAGTGGATGGCTTCGATAGCGCGGCGGACCACCTGATCGATCCGCGTGCGGGTGGGGGTAATCGCGCTGCGCTGATAAGACAGTTCGCGCAGTGAGTCAATCAAGTCGGTCATTTGGTTCGCCGCGGTCTTGATCTCCTCATAAATTTCATCTTTCTTGAGTTTGAGTACGTCCGCTTCGTAGAGGAATTCTGCGTTAGCCACAACGGCTGCAAGATAGTGACGCAGGTCATGGGAGATCGAGCCGGCGGCCCGGGCCAGGGCGGCGATGCGTTCATGCTCGATGCGATGCTGCTGGAGCGCGAGCAATTGGCCGCGCATCTGGGCAAACGAGGTGCTGAGCTCCACGAGTTCCGTGCTCCCACGGGGAGTAATCGAGTAGGTGAAATCGCCCGCCGCAAGGGCTTTGACGCCGGCCACGAGATTGTCCAAGGGGTGCGTAATGGTGCGCGCGACGAAACCAAACAGGATCACGCCGAAGAGAACCGCGAGGCCGCCGGCCACGTAGATCGAATAATTCAACCCTTTGATAAAAGAGTTTACCGGCACAAGCGGCATCATCACATAACAGCGAACGGGCGCAGGCGACGATCCCTGGAGCAGCACGGAGGAATAAGCGTACTTGTCCGTATCCAGTGCGATTTCGCCGGACGTGTTTGTGGAAGAAAATGCGCCGGACCGCATGCGCCGCTGAAGTTCAGAGGAGTCTCGGCCGGGAAGGGTAGAGGCGATCACCGTGTCGCCCGTCGTTAAGGCAACTTGGTTGCCTGTGGCAACGGAGAGTTGTTGAGCGACAGTGGAATCCACCTGATAGCCAACAGCGAGAAACCCGAGAGGGTGAATGGTGGGGCCGGCGCCGGAGGTGATGGAATGGAGGAATACCCAGTAGAGCCGGCCCTCGTCGTACCACCAGGAGGCATCTTCGTTGGCATCCATAGAGCGCTTCAGATCGCGCTCGGCAGACTGGGCCGACCATCCGGGTTTGGTCATGTGGAGGGCAACGACATTTCCGTTTGGCTTGGCCAAGACCAGGAGATCGCTTTCCGCAAGTTTCCAGAAGGATTCGGAGCCATCCTGGATGGTCGGGGCATCCTGCGTGGTCATCAACGCTTTCATCGTGGGGAGATCCGCGAGCATTGCTCCCATACGCGACAACTGCAATTCCCTTTGCCGCTGGAAGCTTTCGAACGCACGAGTGGACTCGTCGGTTCCGTCTTTTACCTGCTTCTGAATCTCGGCGTTAACGGTATGTCGAATGAAATAAAGAAGAGAACCCGTGAGACCAAGAATGATCAACAGGGCCGCGACAAAGAGCTGGGATCGTAGTCGAAAGGTAGTCATGGAGCGTCAGCGAATGAGTTCATACGACACTTCCAGCGGCGGAGCCACCCAGAGAAAATTTGTATCCGGCGCCATGCATGGTCATCAGAAAACGCGGCGCGGCGGGATCGGGCTCAAGTTTCTGGCGCAGACGGAGCACATGGTTGTCGACCGTCCGCGTTGAAGGATAATTCTGATAGCCCCATACCTCGTTGAGCAACTCCTCGCGAGAGACCACCCGCCCGGCGGAAGCCGCCAGATATTTCAGCAGCTTGAATTCCTGAGAGGTCAGGGTGATGGCTTTGCCCGCTCGTGTGGCTTCCATGCTGGTGAAATCGATGCGCGCGTCGCCGAAGGTGAGGACTTCGTGCTGGACGGATTTTGCAGGGATTTGCGTTACGGGAGGTGCCCCGGCACCCGCGCGGCGCATTGCGCGGCGAACCCGGGCGAGAAGCTCCTTGGGGCTGAAAGGTTTGGTTACATAATCATCCGCGCCAAGTTCCAGCAACAGTACTTTGTCTTCGACCTCGGCATTCGCGCTGAGGACTACGATCGGGACGGCGGCGGCCAGTGCCTTGAACTCCCGACAGAGTTCCTTACCAGAAATGCCTGGAAGCTTCAGATCAAGGACCACCGCGCAGGGAAGTTGTTTGCGGAAAAGCTCCAGGCCGCTGGGGCCATCGGATGCGATTTGTACCTGGAGAGAGTCGGATTCGAAGAGCCGCTGTAGCGTGCGCTGCATTGCACGGCTGTCTTCCACCACGAGCACGGTGTCTAGGGACATCGAAATCGAGCCTCCTCGTAGAACGTCCTTCTCGCCCGTATCAGGCCCGCCCCAAGTTGCTGCAGCGATCGTTCTCATAATGATACCCCTCTCTTGCCGTCTGACGACTCATGGATGCGCGGGGTCGAGTCCGGATCGGGCGGCGCCGAGTGCGCGCTGCCAGCGCGTTCCCGCAAGCGAAGACTCGGTGCGGAAAGCACGCGCCATGCGATGGAATCCAAGAGCCACCGTCGCAGTCTTGTTCACTGTACCGCGAAATCAAGCGTTCGGTTCGGCGCGGGGCAAGAAATGACAGCCACGGGACATGACCGTGACAATTTTTGCGGCGCCTGGTTCCAACGGTTCGAACCGAGTCTTGTCCCAAATGTTTTTTTCGCGAGTGTTCGAAAAATTGACTGTAGAACCGGCCAGAAGTTCCCGGTACCACGGGCCGGTTGGCGACAAAAAGTTTGCTCGGCTATGACTTGCCTGTGACAATTGCTTTTTGGCTTCAAGGTAGAGTCAGTTCTCGACCAGAAGGGCGCCTACTCTTTATCAACTGCGCGGAAGATGGGAGTGGGTAACTCTTCTGGTCGAACCTATAATCCTGCGAAGAAACTCCCACCTACCTCAATCGTTTCTAGACAAGAATCATTTCACTGCGGAGAATCACTCATTCAGGAATGCACCGCTTCGGACGGGCCAAATTGCGAATTAAACTCGCCGCTCGCAGCCCGCAAGCGCCTTGGAGGGATTTCAGATTGGTTGCGGGGCTTGCGGCGCGTCCTTTAGCCCCGTCAATTGCTGTTCGAGGACGCCGCGATCCAGTTCGTTTTCCCAACGAGCCACGACAACCGTGGCGACCGCGTTTCCAATCATGTTTACAACTGCCCGGCACATGCTGAGGAAACGATCGATTCCGAGGATCAAGGCCATTCCTGCGACGGGGATGGTCGGGATCACCATCATCGTGGCGACCAGGGCGATAAATGCGGCACCCTGTACGCCGCTGGCACCTTTAGATGTGAGCAGCGCTACGCCGAGGATCGTGAATTGCTGGATGAGCGTTAAGTGAGTACCGGTAGCCTGGGCAACGAAAAGAGCGGCCAGTGTCATATACAGACTCGTGCCATCTGCGTTAAAAGTGTAGCCGGTCGGGACCACCAGGCCGACGAGCGCTTTCGAGCAGCCCAACCGCTGGAGCTTGGCCATAAGATTCGGCAGGGCGGGCTCCGAAGAACTGGTGGCTAGAACAAGTATTATTTCTTCCCTGATGAACCATAGGAACTTCAATATCCCGAATCCTGCAACGCGCGCGATGAGTCCAAGCACTACCAACACGAAAAAGATGGACGTGATGTAGAGCGTGGCGATTAGTTTTACGAGCGGGCCCAACGAGGCCAGCCCGTACTTTCCGATGGTGAATGCCATCGCACCAAAAGCGCCAATCGGGGCGAAGCGCATCAGGATCGCCACCACACCAAAGACCGCGCGGGTAAGGCTGTCCATAACATCCAGAAGCGGTTTGCATCGCGGCCCGGCAATGGAAAGCGCGAAACCGAAGAGTACCGACACCAGCAGGACCTGCAGAATGGCACCTTTGCTGAACGCATCAACGATGGTGTTGGGAATAATGTGGACCAGAAAGTCGGTGATGTTCTGCGCCTTTGCCTGTCCCGCGTATTCGGCGACGGCGCGGGCATCCAGCGTTTTCGGATCAATATTGAATCCGCTGCCCGGATGGGCGAGATTACCGACGAGCAACCCGATCAACAGGGCCATCGTGGAGACGAGTTCGAAATAGAGGAGCGCTTTGCCACCAACTCGCCCAACCTTTTTCATGTCCTCCATGCCGGCGATGCCGGTCACAAGCGTACAGAAGATAACCAAAGTGATGATCATGGTGATCATCCGGATAAACACGTCGCCTAGAGGCTTCATGGAAACGGCCATGGTGGGATTAACATATCCGAGAATGACCGCGATGGTGACACCGGCCAGGACTTGAAACGAGAGGCCCATGTAGAAGGGCTTCTTGCGCGGCGGCGAAGCAGGTTCAGTTGTGGCGGTGGTGTCGACGAGCATTGGTTCGACTAGCTCCTTTGAAGCTCGGGTCTCAGTTCACGGACATCCTTCAAAGTCTCAAGCGCAAGCAATTTATTGAGGAGCGCCGTGCATGCAGGGGGGCCGAGGACCGGCGCGATGAGGTCGCGGGCTTTATCCACAACTTCCTGGCGAGTCATCGGATTATCCGCGGTCCCGCGAACATCGCGAACCCATTCGGAGAGTTGCGTTCCATCCTTCAAAGTCACTTCCACGATGGCCTCGCGACGTGGCCGGCGAGCGTCAATGCGCGGATCGGCGACCACTTCTACCTTGGTGCGAACCCGCAGAACAGCGGGATCCTTCATGCGCGCTTTGTCATGGACCGACTGAAAAGTGACCGTCTTGTCGAGGAGCATGACCGCGACCATGTGTTCCATGCAAATGTCCGGGATGTCGCGATTGCTTACAGTGTTGGCCTCATCTGTGGCGATGCGTACGACCACTTTCTGAACGTCATCGGCCGTGAATGATCGTTGTTTGAAGAAAAGGACAAGGGCGTCCAGCGGTGCCTGTATCGGTGAACCTACCGTCCATTTCTTGATGTTGGTGCGGGCGATTTCGTAGCGCTCTCCCAGCTTATCCACCAGCAGCGACGGATCGGCCTTGATAACGCCGTTTTCGCGCGGGGCGAGAGCTTCGTAAAAGTTGTCCGAACCGGAAAAGATGTCCTCCACGCCGCTCCAGCCAGAGCGGATTAGTGAGGCGGTCAGCACCGCGACGCCCGCCGGTTTTCCCGCGAAGAGGAATGCCTTCTCCATGTGCTCCGCGTCGCGCGACCATGCCCCGATTCCAGACGTCTGTTGCGCGGTATAGTCGAGCATCAAGCGCATCTGCTCCGCACTCAAGGCAGCGGCGCATCCCGCCACAGCTCCTGCGCAGAAACATGCCGCCGTACCGTGCGTGCTGCGGTGCGTCGCAGCCTGGTACCCTGGACCGCCCAGGCTCATGGACACGCGCGTGCCAATGTCGTAACCGAGAGTGACCGCCCGGATAAAATGCGCGCCGCTGATGGCGTACTGTTCACCGGATGCAAAACCTGCAGGAACCGTCGAGACACCGGGATGCGAGCGCGAAGGCCCGTGGGAGTCATCGGTTTCGTCGGAGTGCGCGAGCACTCCATTCGCGAACGCGGCCTCAATCGGACCGCAAACGATCTTGGACGCCACAACGGTAGCAATCTCTTTCCCGCCGTAAGCGCGGGCAAATTCCAATGCGGCGCGGCCCGGCGGCAGACCGGAGCCGGAAATCATAGCGGCGAACGTATCCAAAATGTGCTGCTTAGCCTTCTCGACCACTTCTTCAGGCAGCGAGTGTGTGGCCGCGGCGCTCATGTACGCGCTGAGCTGCTGCATGATAGGGCTGATCGCGTTCGCCGGTTGGTCCGGGCCAAGAAACGCGGCTGCCTTTACAACTCTTGGAGTGAGCGCCGCGACGGCGCCGGACAAGCCGCCGAACTTGATCAATCGGCGGCGGGAAATCCTTCCCGACCTATTCTTGAATTTCTCAGTTTCAGCCGAATCACTCATTCCTGTCCCCTCTCAATCCGACATCACACTTGCTACTCGATCATCGCCTTCATGACTCGAAACAATTCATTTTTTGCTTCAAAGCCAATTCCAGGAATGTCCGGAAGCCGCACATAACTGTCTTCTACAGGAATGCCGTCCGCGAATCCGCCGAACGGCTGGAAAATTCCCGGATAGGATTCGTTCCCGCCCAGCCCCAATCCCGCTGCAATATTCAGAGACATCTGGTGTCCACCGTGTGGAATACAGCTCTTGGCCGACCAGCCGTGTTCGCGCAACATCTCCAGAATGCGCAGGTATTCCACCAGCCCGTAGCTGAGCGCGCAGTCGAACTGCAAAACATCTCGATCCGATCGGAGGCCGCCGTATCGGATCAGATTGCGCGCGTCCTGCACTGAAAACAGGTTTTCGCCCGTTGCCAGGGGCCCAGGATAAAACGGCGCAAGTCTGGCTAGTAGTTCGTAATCAAGAGGGTCGCCCGGTTCCTCATACCAGCGCAGCCCAAGACACGCTAGCGCGCGTGCGTAAGCAATCGCCGTCTCAACGTCGAACCGGCCGTTAGCGTCCACCGCAAGTTGATCCGGAGTTTTTAGGATTTTGATGACGGCCTCAATGCGCTGCAGGTCGTCCCATAATGAAGCCCCACCAATTTTCATCTTCACGACGGAGTAGCCGAGATTTAGATAACCCGCCATTTCATCGCGAAGCCCATTCAAATCTTTACCTGGATAGTAGTAACCTCCGGCCGCATAAACGAACACTTTGCTGTCCGTGATTCCGCCGCGATAGCGGTCCGCGAGAAGCCGGAAGAGCGGGACGCGCGCGATTTTCGCGGTAGCATCCCAGACGGCCATATCCAGAACACCGACCGCGACGGAACGTTCGCCGTGGCCTCCGGGCTTTTCGTTACGCATGACAACGTCCCAGATACGGGCGGGATCAAAGTTGTCTCCAGTGTCGTCGAGCAACGCTTGGCTATCCGCCGCTCGAAGGCGCGGAATGAAGCGATCGCGCAACAGGCCGCTCGGTGCGTAACGCCCGTTGGAATTAAAGCCGAATCCCACCACAGGCTTGCCTTCGCGAATCACGTCGGTGATGAGAGCAAGGACACTGACGGTCATCTGGCTGAAATCAATGAAAGCGTTGCGGATCGGTGATTTGATCGGCACGACCGTTTCGCGGATGTCAACAATTTTCACGAGTTCACCTGTCGCGCGCGGGGGTAGCTCATCATGAAAGTTGGAGCAGGGGCTGCAGTGTGCGAATGTCGGAAACGCTTTCGAGATCGAGGATCTTGCGGAGCAGAGCTGAGCATTTCTCTGCGCCGAGGACAGGAGTGATGAGATCGCGGGCCTTGGCAAGGATTTCGTCGCGGGTCATCGGGTTTTCGGGGGTGCCGCGCACGTTGTCGACACGCTGGCGAAGGTGGGTGCCGCCGACCAGTGTCACTTCCACGATAGCGACACGTAACGGCATGAGGCGCTCAAGGTCGGCGTCCGGTATGAGATTAATCTTGGCGCGTTCCCGCAACACCAGCGGGTCTTTCATTTTGGATGGGTCATGCGCAGAGGCGAAGCTGACTGTCTTATCCAGCAGCGCAACCGCCATCATGTGTTGAACGCAGATGTCTGGAATCTCCCGATTGTTGACGATGGCCGCTTCATCGGTGGCCAGGTGGACGTCCAACTGTTTTACTTCACCGGCTTCAAAGGGCCGCTGCTTGCGCAAAAGCTCGAGGGCGTCGAGCGCCGCCTGGATCGGCGAGCCGACCGGCCATTTCTTTATATTTGTGCGTGCAACTTCGTAACGCACGCCCAATTTGTCCAGTAGTCCCGAGGGATCGGCTTTCGGGTTGTAGGCTTGGAAGAAGTTGTCTTTTCCCGAAAATATATCGTCAACGCCTGTCCATCCGGATTGCACGAGCAGGGCGGACGTGACACCGTTCCGCGCCGCCATTCCGCCGAAGTGAAACGCCTTCTGGATGTGTTCGGTATCGCGATTCCAGGAACCGAGACCCGAGGATTGGTGCGCGGTATAACCCAGCATCCACCTCATCTGTTGGGCATTCAGTCTCGTCGCGCAACCCGCCGCCGCTGCCGCTCCGAAGAGAGGTGCAATACTGTGCGTGCTCCAGTGGCTCTCGGCTTCGAATTGCTGGCTGCCCAGTGTCATGGTGACGCGAGTCCCGATGTCGTAGCCAAGCGCGACTGCGCGAATGAAATGTGTTCCGCTGACGTGAAACTGTTCTCCGGCGGCCAATGCGGCTGGAACCACCGCACAACCCGGATGCGATTGAGACGGCGAGTGAGAATCGTCAGTTTCGTCGGAGTGAGCAAGCATGCCGTTGGTCATCGCAGCTTCGATCGCTCCGCGTGAAAGCCTGGATGCAACCACGGTGCATGTTTCACCGCCGCCATATTTCTGTGCAAATTCCAGCGCGCGTTTCCCGGGAAGCAGGGTCGCCCCGGAAATCATCGCCGCAAGCGTGTCCAGAATGTGGTGCTTTGCTTTTTCGGTGATTTCATCGGGCAAGGGTTGATCGGCCGCCTTGCTCATATAGGTGCTGAGCGGATTCATTACCAGACCAGCGGGCTTCACGGTTTTGTCTTGTCCCACCGAATTCAGCGCGATGGCCGAAGGGGAAGGGAATGCAGCTGCGCCGATGGTCAATCCCGCCAATTCCAGGAGGTTCCGGCGAGAGAGATTCCACGACTTGCGACCGGTATTTTCACTGCGATCTGATTTCATGTGAGTCGGCAATCTCGATTCAGGATTCGCATAGTCTCCTGCTGGCTTTCACGGAAATCTTGTTAACTTGCCCTGATCTGCTTTGCGATCGCTTCTCCGAGTTCTTGCGTCGATGAGGTCCCCCCGATATCGGGCGTGCGAACTTTTGATTGGGCCAGGATTGCAGCGATTGCATGCTCGACGCAGTCGGCTGCTTCGGCGGCCCCGAAATGCCGGAGCATCATCGCGCCGGACCAGATCTGCCCTATGGGATTGGCGATTCCTTTGCCTGCGATGTCCGGCGCCGAGCCGTGTACGGGCTCGAACATCGAGGGAAATTCCTTTTCTGGATTGAGATTCGCCGAAGGAGCAATTCCTATGGAACCCACGACCGCGGGGCCGAGATCGGACAAGATATCTCCAAAAAGATTGGAGCCCACCACCACATCGAACCAATCTGGATGACGAACGAAGTGCGCGGAAAGAATGTCGATATGATACTGGTCCGTTCGAATGTCCGGGTACTTCGCCGCCATTTCGTGGAAGCATTCATCCCAAAAGGGCATGGTGTGGATGATGCCGTTCGATTTCGTGGCCGATGTCAGGTGCTTGTTTCGTTCGCGCGCAAGTTCAAACGCGAAACGCAGCACGCGGTTCACGCCCCGGCGGGTAAACACCGCCTGCTGCACGGCCATCTCATCTTCAGTGCCCTGATAAATCCTACCGCCAATGTTCGAATACTCTCCCTCGTTGTTCTCGCGAACGATCGTGAAATCGATTTGGCCGGGCTTCCAGTTTTTTAGCGGCGAATCGATGCCCTCGAAGAGGCGGACGGGGCGAAGGTTTACGTACTGCCGGAAACTTCGCCGGATCGGAATCAGAAGCCCCCACAGCGAAACGTGATCTGGAACGTTCGGATAGCCCACCGCGCCCAGAAAAATCGCGTCGAATGGCCGCAGTTGATCCAGGCCGTCATCCGGCATCATTTTTCCGGTGCGCGCGTACGTCTCGCAGCTCCAGCCGAAAGCCCGCCAGTTGAACCCAAAGCCAAAGCGTTTTCCCGCGGCTTCCAGCACGCGGATGCCCTCGGGAACCACCTCCTTTCCGATTCCGTCGCCCGCGATCACCGCAATATTGAACATTTTCATTGGTCGTTTTTCACCCTGCATTCGCGGAGAGGAGCGGCGAAAGCACCGACACATCGGCGGCCGTTTCCAGCGTCCGGACGAACGCAATTATTTTTTCAGTTTTGTCCTGCGGCCAATCTCCATACTCCGCGCAGCCCCGGAATTTCGTTGCTGCCTCGTCGAAGGTCATGGGGTTCGCAGGGCTCCCCTTGCCGAAAGCGGCGTGTCCCGTGATCACTCTTCCGTCTTTGAGTGTGATTTTAAGGAGTGAAGTCATTTTGTCGAATCCTGCGCTTTCCGCTTCGGGGTCGACATAAAAATTGATCTTTCGCATCATCGCCTGAACATCCGCGCGCCGTACAACCTTATCCGAAAACTGGCTGAGCCCGGCCTTGCCCTCCAGCAGGAGGATTGCCATACAGAACTCCATGCTGAACTTTGCCTCCAGCCCGGTCTTGGGATCGTGATGAAGCAGCGTCGTGGTCATATTGTGGTTGGCGCCAACATCCACTTTTTCCACCTGGGACGCTTCGATATTGTTGACCTGAATCAGCCGCGCAAGTTCCGTCATCGCCGGATGGGTGAGGGAGCCGGATGGATACGGCTTTAAAGAAACTCCGGGCGAAGCAAACGTCCATGGATTTCCCAAACGATTCATGATCGCGGTGGTGTCATACGATCCTCCCGCCGCGTGAAAGAACCCGCGATCCGCTTCCAGGATTTGCTCCGCTGCGGTCCAACCCAGACCCACAAGTTCGGCGGAAACAAGACCGCTCTCCGCCGCATGTCCCGCTTGATAGGGTTTGGTCATGGTGCCGAAGTTTTCACGCAGACCGCCCGAGTTGCTGGCTGCCAGCCCAAAAGCCTTCAAAGTTTTCGAAAGATCGAAATTGAAGAGCTTGGCGCAAGCCGCCGCGGAGCCGAACGCCCCGCACGTCCCGGTGGTGTGAAATCCGTCCTCGTAATGTCGCGGGGCGATTGCTTCCGCGATTTTGCATTCCAGTTCAACGCCCAGGTGATACGCCAGCATCCACTCTTTTCCGCTGACCGCGCGTTGTTCCGCGAGCGCGAAGATCGCCGGCAGCACCGGAACGGTGGGATGCATCAGCAGTCCATACACACGGTCTTTAGCAGCGGCGAGTTGCGTGTCGTCGAAATCGTCGGCGTGAATCGAAATTCCATTTACGAGTGCGGCAAATCGCGCTGACGTTTTTTGAGCGGTGCCAATAATTGTGGCCTTTCCGAGGCAAGCGCCGGATTGTTCGACGAACTTGCGGGAAATCGGGCCGCTCTCTGCCCTCGAACCCGCCAGCGCCAATCCCAGCCCGTCCAGGATCGACTTCTTGCCCAGTTCAAGTACGTTTGCAGGAATGTCTTCGTACTTCGTCCGAATGACAAAGTTGCCGACGTAGTTTGTGAGGCCGGGAGTTTTCGGGAATTCGCCCGGCCCTCGATGTTCCCCAGCCTTCGCCGGGCTTGCGAATACGGAAGCGCCAATGGCTGCGAGAGAAGTCTTGCCGAAATCACGCCGTCGCATAGTTCACCGGGAGGTGGGGTAACTTATGGCTGAATGTCATAAACGCGAACTTCGGCTTCCTTGCCTGCATGGTGCGGGACAGCCAGATAGTAGCGATTGAGTTCGGGCACCAGAATCCCGGTCTTCGCCCGAAATGCGCCGGGAATCCTGGCGAGCAGCTTGTAGTGATCCGCATCCTTCTGCTCAAACACGTCGAGGAACTGGTCACCCGCAAGGTAGATGCGTTTGTGCTGCGCGTCATAAGCGGCATCGTCCACCAAGCCAACGGCCGGAAGGTCTGCGATAACTTTTCCGTCATCGGAGTCAAGGACAATCAGCTTCCCCGGGTTTCGCGTGACAACGAACAATCTGTGATTCGCCTCATCGAAGGCCATCGCGACGTTGAGTTTATCACCCGCGGGCAACGGCCACTTCGCGCTGAGTTCGGATTTGTTGCGGTCCATGACTCCCACAGCGTTCTGGCCGGTGATGTTGATGAACATGCGCGGGCCGGACTTTTCCAGCGTGATCGCTTCCACGTGATCCGATGGAATCTTGACGTCCCGCAACTTTTTCGCACTGTTGGTGTCAAGCACGCTGATCAGCGAATAGGGCGTGTGGGCCTCTCGGCCCCCGTTTACCACATACAAGTACGAGGTCGCCGGATCGTAGGCGATGGAGTCCGCATCGATGGCTACTTTAACGTCGCCCACCGGCTTGTAGCTTTCGCTGTCGTAGATTTTCACCGCCGACGCGTCGCCCTCAACTATGAACAGCTTCTTCAAGTCTTTGCGAAAGAGAATCGCGTGCGGGGCTTTTATATCCTGCATCGTGTGGAGGCGGAGGTTTGTTTTTGTATCCAAGATCTCGAGTTTGTCATTCTCTTCCGCAGTGAGGAACAAACGGTGGCCGTCAACGTCCACGGCAAAATGGTCGAAGTCTCCATCTTTGAGCCCCGGCAGAGGAATGGTCGCGGCAAGTTTTAGTGGGGCTTTCTCCTGCGCCGCCACGAAGAAGGGCAGGGACATCAACAAGGTGAACAGGATCGATACAGTGCGTTTCATGCGTTCCGCTCCGAAGGAAGGATGTGAACTGGCTTTAAAGAATACAGGGGCCGTCAAAACCACGCGGATGCTATGCCACACCCGCATGTGCGTCAACGCCACACCGCAATTGCTTTGAATCGGATGCGTGGTGGGGGCCGGGAATAGCCAGTATTTGAAAGGGATTTTTCTTTTTGCACGGCTGGACGGCTAAACAGAAATTAATGTTGCCTTAAGTTCGATTGGGTACAGATAGATATTATGCTTTGTCGTGCTGGATGCGCGCTTTATCGCGAGCCCAGTGATCAGCCGTCTTGAAATTACGATTGACTCAGCCTTCGGGGGAAAAGATGAAGAGAACGATTGCGATTCTGTTGCTGATGTGCGGCCTTCTTGCCGTGAAGTTGCAAAGCCAGGAAGCCGCGCCAATGAAACTGGCGCAGACCTACAAGCTTCCTGCGGATGTGAAGGGAAATTTTGATCATTTCGCAATCGATCTGGCCGGCAACCGGCTGTTCGCCACGCCGGAAGCTTATAAGGCGGTCCTGGTGTTCGATCTCAAGACGGGAAATATCATTCACAAGATCGCCGGGATCGAAAAGCCCCACGCGATTCTTTATCGGGAAGACCTGAAGCGCCTCTATGTCACCGATGGCGAAGCCGGCGATGTGAAGATCGTGGACAGTGAAAGCTACAAGATTGTTTCCAGCGTCAAGCTTCTCGAAGATGCAGACTCGATCGGTTACGATTCTGCCACCAAATTTCTTTACATTGACAACGGCGGAGGCGACGTTCACCAGACCTATTCGATGCTGAGCGTTGTGGACACCACCGCAGGCAAGAAGGTCACCGACATTAAGGTCGACGGCGATACGCTCGAGGCCATGGTCCTTGACAAGTCCAGTTCGAGGATTTATCTGAACAACAAAGCCAAGAGCCAAGTGGACGTCATCGATCGCGAGAAGCGTACGCTCATCGCAAGTTGGCCGGTAACCCTGGCGAAAATCAACGTGGCAATGGCGTATGACGAAGCCAATCACCGGCTTTTCATCGCATGTCGAAGCGGAGGTATCGTCGTAATCGACACCCAGTCCGGCAAAGAGCTCTCCGTACTGCCGATCACCAAGGGAGTGGACGATCTTGTTTTCGACGCCGCAAGCAAGCGCCTGTATGCGTCCTGTGATGGTGACGTGTCGGTCTACCAGCAAACTGCGCCTGATACGTACAAGTTGCTCGGAAAAGTTCCGACCGGTCCGCTCGCAAGGACCGCGCTTCTGGTGCCTCAGATAAACCGCTATTTCGTTGCCGTACCTCAGCACGGAACAACAAGCGCCGAAATTATGGTCTTCGAGGTTCACTAGGAACCTCGGACAAGCCGAGGAAGGGTGGGCGGTCTGCCCCGCCCACCCTCTTCGCAATCCCCATCTTTTGCAAGGCGTTCAAATCCGAACGGATTAAGATTCCAAAAATTCTTAGCGGCAAACCCTGGAGGAGTGAATGAAAAGTTCAAAGTGCCTTGCGGCGGGTCTACTGGCCCTCGCCGCAACTGCCAGCGCAGCGCAGGCGCAGACTGGGAGCGTCATCGCGATACGCGCGGGTCATTTGTTCGACAGCAAATCCGGCAAATTGATTGAGAATCAAATCGTCCTTATCAAAGACGATAAGATTGCCGCAGTCGGTCCCGCCGAATCAGTGCAGATTCCTTCCGATGCTCAAGTGATTGACCTCAGCAAATCCACCGTGCTGCCAGGCTTGATTGACGGGCACACCCATGTATTTGGTTTTGGTCTCGATGGCATCAAGGCGGGCGGGCCTCCTTTCGCTAGTCCGATTAACGACACGCGCGAGTACCGGACCCTTCTCGCTCTTGCCAACGCGCAGAAGGATCTGCGCGCGGGCTTCACCTCTCTGCGCGACCTGATGAGCCACGGAGGAGGGTACGCGGACGTCGACATCAAGAAGGCAATCAACCGAGGATACTTTCAGGGGCCGCGCATGCAGGTTTCCACCATGGGACTGGTCGCAACGGGCGAGGGCATGCTTGGTTCCCCGGAGGTGAATTTGCCGAGAAATTACCAGACGGTGGATGGGCCTTGGGCCGCGCGACAAGCGGTCCGCGAACAGATCCATTACGGTGCGGACTGGATCAAGTTTCATTCGACCGCGGACTATGACTTCGAACCCGATGGCGCACTGAACAGCGACCCCACGTTCACGAAAGAGGAAGTCCTGGCTATCGTCGATGAAGCACATCGCCACGGCAAGAAAGCTGCCTGCCACGCATTCGGTGGCGAGGGGCTGCGGAACTGCGTTGAAGCTGGCGCTGACACGATCGAGCATGCGATTGAACTCGACGAGGCCACCGCCGACCAGATGAAAAAGAAAGGCATCTACCTGGAGCTTACTGCTTACCATTATTCCCTTAGCGACTACACCGCGCGCGACGCCAAGTCCACCGGCGGAAAATACAGCCTGCAGGCGTTGCGGGAAAAAAGCGGACGACTGGCAATTTCTCGTGGCGTGAAGATATCCTTCGGCACCGGCGTGGGCCCGTTCCCCCATGGCACCCAAGCCGCCGAATTCTCCTACCTGGTCAAATACGGAATGACTCCGAGCCAGGCCATCCAGACCGCAACCACCGTTGCAGCGGAAATGATGGGATGGCAGGATCGCGTCGGCTCCATCGAAAAAGGGAAGTTTGCGGACATCATCGCCGTTTCTGGCAATCCCCTGAAGGACATTACCGAGCTCGAGCGGGTAAAATTCGTCATGAAGGGCGGGCAGGTAGTCCGTGACGATTCGAAGTAAGCCAGGCCGTCCTGGCAGGTGTTTTCGCGTTGGGTAATGCTATGATTTCTGCCTGGTGGTGACTTTTAGGAACGTTAGCTTATGCGCATCCTGCTGGTCGAAGACGAACGAAAGGTGGCCAGTTTCATCGCGCGAGCGCTGCGTGAAAACTCTTATGCCGTTGATATTGCGGAGAGCGGCGAGAAGGCGCTGGAGCTCACCACCGACGTTACCTACGATGCCATTCTCCTGGATGTGCGCCTGCCGGGCCTGAGCGGCATTCAAGTCTGCCGGGAATTGCGCCAGCAGGGAATGGAAGCTCCCGTTCTTATGTTGACGGCCCGCGGCCTAGTCGAACAGCGTGTCGAGGGCCTCGACGCCGGGGCTGACGACTACCTCACCAAACCGTTTGTCCTTGCCGAACTCCTCGCGCGCGTGCGTGCTCTCGTCCGGCGCGGCTTGCACAGTGGCAATGCCAAGCTGCACTATGCGGACCTGGAGCTTGACCGCCATCGCCGCAGGGCTACCCGCGGAAAGATGGCCGTTCCACTTACTTCCAAGGAATTCGCCCTGCTGGAACTTTTTCTGCTCCACGCTCCGGACCTGGTGACCCGCAGCGAAATCGTCGAGCACGTGTGGGATCGCCATTTTGACAGTGAAACCAACCTCGTCGAGGTCTATGTAAATCGCCTCCGACAGAAGATTGATCAGAACCGCACGGTCAAGCTGATCCACACCGTACGAGGTATCGGATACCGCCTCGGAGCCGTGGAGCCGTGAAAACCAAAACTCTTCGCTTCCGGATGATGGTTTTGTTCTGTACGGTCGTCAGCGTACTCCTCGTGGCCTCCTACCTAGCCTTCTGGGGATTGCTCGCCCACGAAATTCCTTCCCAGCTCAATCACCAGTTGCAAGAGACAGGCCGTCTTCTCATCGCTGATGTCGCCGCAGAACCCGAGGCCCGAGATATTGAACGTCTCGATATCCCTGGAGAGTTTTTCGAATTGCTCGATGCGAACGGCCATGTTCTTCAGCAATCGAGGAACCTGCCCGCGCCGATCAGCTTGCTACCCTTTGATCTCACGGCGAGTCATTCCGCTTACCAGCTGGCCAATATCGGCGGAGAACAATCGGTCCGCGTGGCAATCATTCCGTTCGAGCAAGCCAACCAGAAGCGATTTCTTGCCGTTGCTATTCCCACATTTGGAACCAACCGGGTACTCGACACGTTCGGGCGGATCGTTCTGATTTTGTTTCCCATTAGTTTGTTGCTCACCGCCGGAATCTCCATGATTTATGTGGGCCGTAGCCTAGCGCCGATTACGGATCTGACGCAGCACGCTGCTTCCATGGCCAGGCGTGTTACCCAAAGCCAGGGGTTCTGGGAACCGCTGCCGGTTACCACGCCGCATGATGAATTGGGCCAGCTGGCGGAAACGTTCAATGATCTCTTCCGTGGTGTGGACTCTGCCGTGCGCCAGTTGCGCCAGTTTGTCACCGACGCTTCCCACGAGTTGCGCACGCCCATCGCGGTTCTTCACGGCGAAACGGAACTTCTGCTCTCGAAGCCTCGCACGGCGGAGGAATACCAGAAAACGCTTTCTGTCTTCGATGACGAATTGAAAAAGCTCACGCGAATGGTCGAGGGGCTCTTTACACTTTCGATCGCCGATGCCGGGCAACTGCATCTGGAATCAGAGCCGCTCTATATCAACGAAGTTTTGGAAGAGGCTTGCGCGCTGGTTTCTTCGCGGGCGCGAAAAAAGGGAATTGCCATCCTGCGGCAACTGGACCAGGAATTTCCACACACTGGCGACGAGGCCTTCCTCCATCAGTTGTTCTTGATTTTTCTGGACAATGCGATCAAGTATTCCCCGGAAAAAAGCATTATCCACGTTACCATCGAGCAAGTAGACTGCACTATCCGCGTCTCCTTTCAGGACCATGGAATCGGCATCGCGGCGGAACATTTGCCCTTCATTTTCGAACGCTTTTATCGGGCAGCACCCTCTGCGGCAGGCGATTCCCACAGCGGTGGACTGGGTTTGGCCATCGCCCAGGCAATCGCGCGCGCGCAGGGCGGGTCCATCGAATGCACCAGCGCGGTGGGCGTGGGCGCAAGTTTTACTGTGGTTCTCCCGTTGATTCCGGCGGGCAAGATTGACGTTCCGGAGCCATCTAAACAGAAATTAATCATGGGTTAAGGCATCCGCCGCGCCTATACACTAGGCTCCGCCCAACGTGGAGGTGGGTCCGTGTTCTCTCAAAAAACCGCTAGCTTGTATTCGTTTGGCCGCACGACCGCTGTTTTCTTAATGCTTGGTATCATCTTTTCCGTTCCGACCCTCGCGCAGGTCGCGGGCGGAACGCTCATGGGAACAGTGTCCGACACTGTGGGCGCTGGAATTCCGCAGGCGAAGCTGGTCATCAAGAACGTTGCAACTGGGGTTGAACGCTCGGTGACCACCAACGCGGACGGCTTTTACACGACCGTGAACCTGCTGCCCGGGTCTTACCAGATCGCAATTTCCGCCACCGGCTTCAACTCGGAAACGCGCCACGGCGTGACTATGACCGTTGGCTCGCAGATCACGATCGATATTACCCTCCGCGTTGGAACGATTTCCAACAAAGTGGAGGTCACCGCCCAGGTTCCTGACGTCCAGCTCACAAGTTCCGACATCAGCGCGGTCGTGACTGCCAACACCGTGCGTGAACTCCCTCTCAACGGCCGAAGCTGGACCGACCTGGCGGCTCTTCAGCCCGGGGTATCAACGATTCAAACCCAGCCGAGCTTCGCGACAGGGTCGGATCGCGGAAACCGCGGCTTTGGCCAGCAACTCACCATCTCCGGGGCCCGCCCGCAGCAGAACAATTACCGCCTCGACGGCGTCAGCCTGAATAGTTATGCGAACGGCGCTCCGGGCAGCGTGCTTGGCGGTAACCTTGGTGTGGATGCGATTCAGGAGTTTTCCGTACTGACCAGCAACTACTCCGCGGAATACGGGAAGACTTCCGGCGGCGTTGTCAACGCGATCACCCGCTCGGGTACCAACCAATTCCACGGCAGCGGCTATGAATTCCTCAGGAACAGCGCCTTGGACGCGAAGAATTATTTCGAAACTGCGGGCGCTAAGAAGGCGAATTTTATCCGTAATCAGTTCGGCGGCGACATTGGCGGTCCGATCGTTCCGAACCGCACTTTTTTCTTTTTTGACTATGAGGGCATTCGGCAATCCAAAGGTATCGCCAATTTAAATACCGTGCCGTCGCCCGAGGCTCGCTTGGGCAATATTCATGATGCAAACGGAAAACTCACACCGGTCACGGTAGATCCGGAAGTCGCAAAATATCTCGCACTTTATCCGGTACCGTTGCCAACGGATTGTGCGCCGAATGCTGACACTTGCGCAACCGTTTTCAGTGGCAAGCAGATTGTCAACGAAAACTATCTCACCACCCGCATCGACCACAAGTTTTCTGAAAACGACGGCCTGTTTGGTACCTACCTCTATGATAAGACCCCTTACAATTCACCCGATCCGTTTGGCAATGTGGGACTGTCCACACTTACGTCCCGGCAAATTGTGGCCGTCGAAGAAACTCACAATTTTACTCCCACATTCGTCAATGCAGTCCGGTTCGGGTACAACCACGAACGTGTGGACAACGATGCCAGCGTGACGGCGCTAAACCCGGTCGCGGGAGACACCTCACTTGGGGCCTTTGCTGGCAGAAATGCGGCCGTTGTAAACGTGAACGGTGTGCTCAGCCAGATGACTGGCGGCGTCGGCGGTCTCCCGACGTACTTGTATCGCTGGAATTCCTACCAGCTTTATGACGACGCCTTCTGGACACGTGGTAAGCATTCGATCAAGTTCGGCGGCGCCTTCGAACGCATGCAATTGCAGGTCACCGCGCTTACTGACCCTAACGGGATCTGGTTCTTCAATGATTTGCAGAAATTTCTGACCAATAATCCAAAGAAGTTTCAGGGCGGGGTTGCCAGTTCGCTCACCCCCCGCAATCTTCGCCAATCCCTCATTGGCGGTTATATCCAGGACGATTGGCGCTGGAAGTCAAATCTGACGCTGAATCTTGGTCTCCGCTACGAAATGACTACCGTCCCGACCGAAACCAACGGCAAGATTGCCAATCTCCGCAACCTGGGGGATCCTCTCCCGGTTTGCGCAACCATGGTCACAGGGAGTTGCTCGGGGACCGGGCCTTTTTTTTATAACCCCACCTACCACAATTTTGAGCCGCGCGTCGGTTTTGCCTGGGACCCCCTGAAGACCGGAAAGTTGGCGGTTCGGGGAGGAATCGGATTGTTCGACGTTCTCCCGCTCCCTTATCAGTTCATCCTTCTGACAACGCAGGCGGCTCCATTTTTTCAATACACTTCGTTGAACGCAGGGGCAACGAATTCGAACTGTACGCCGGGTACGACTCTCACGTTTCCCCTTGTTGCTGATTGCCTAATCAGTGCAAACAAACTGCGGTCCACTTACGTCGAGTCCCATCCCCATCGGAATTACGTCACTCAATGGAATCTCAACCTCCAATATCAACTCACCCCCAGTCTCGCGGCCATGGTCGCCTATGTCGGCTCTCGCGGCGTTCATCAGCCCTTCCGCGTCGACGAGGCCAATCTGGTTCTCCCCCAGAAGAATCCCTCTGGATATCCTGGATATCTCTGGCCCAAAGTCGACATCCAAGGCAACGTTTGGTCGCCGCAGTGCAATGCGACGGATCCCAATGCTCCAACTGACGATCCCAACCTGTGCGCTCCTCCGAATCCCATCAACCAAGCATTCGGCTCGATCCGCGGGATGTTTTATGAGGGCCGCTCCTATTTCAACGCCCTCGAATTCCAGTTGGCCAAGCGCATGAGCCACGGTTTCCAGGTGCAGGGCACTTTCACCTGGGGCAAGACCATGGATACCAGTTCCGCAACTGTAGCTGGTGACGCATTCGGGAATTCCATCTCCAGCCTCGATTTTTTTGACATGAAGCTCAACCGCGGTTTGGCCGATTACAACGCCGGGCGAACGGTAGTGATTAACGGCACTTGGGATCTACCATCTCCGAAAACCTGGAAAGGTCCTGCTCACTGGCTGGCCGATGGATGGGAACTGGGACTGATCTTTACCGCTAGCGATGGCGTTCCCTTCACTCCGACCTGGGGCACGGGCGGCGACCCCGCTGGAACCCTAAGCAGCGATGACTATGCTTACACGAACCGGCTCTCCGGACCCGGTTGTGGCACCGCGACCCATCCGGGCAATCCCACAAACTACGTCAATGTCAATTGCTTCGGGGTCCCGGTCGCGCCGAGCCAGGCGTTCTTCGACGCCAACTGCGATCCTGCGCCTCCGACATACATTGACCCTAAAACAGGTAATGGAGGACCGCTCCCAGCCGGAGACTTGAGGTGCTTCAATCTTCGCGGTAACTCAGGCCGGAACATCATCAACGGCCCCGGCGTGATGAGTCTCGATTTCTCCGTCTTTAAGAACAACCGGATTCAACGCATCTCGGAAAATTTCAACCTTCAGTTCCGCGTGGAGATGTTCAACATCATGAATCATCCTAATTTCGCTCCTCCGGGTCCCGGCGACGGCAACGCGGATATTTTTGGCCCGGAGGGTCAGATATCCGGCCTTGCGGGTTTCTTGCTAAGGACCACGGTTCCCGAGCGGCAGATTCAATTTGCGATTAAGGCCAGTTTCTAATTGTGTCTGGATGTTGACTGACGAAACGGTGACGGAACGCTTTGCCATACACCTCGCGACGCGCGAGTGTCCGAAAGATCACAAATCGGCCCAAGGTACAGGGAGGAAAGTCTATGGCGGTGTCACGTCTGCAGCTGACGTTTTGGAGTGTGGTTGTTCTTTGCTCCGGACTGGCGGTGGCCGGCCGGCCTGACGGCGGCTATCATCTACTGAAGAAGTACGATCTCGGCGCCGCGCCTGGCGGCAAGGAATATTGGGACTACATCACCTTCGACGCCTCCACCCGGCGACTGTACATCTCGCACAATACAGAAGTGAAAGTTGTGGATGCGGATAGCGGCGCGGTTGTCGGTAGCATTCCCGACTTGAAGCGGGTGCACGGCATCGTGGTCATGGATGATCTGAGCCGCGGATTCATCAGCGACGGCGGCGCCGACGAGGTTGTCGTCTTCGACCTGAAGACGCTGAAACCGACAGGTCACATCAAAACCGGCGGCAATCCGGATTGCATCATCTACGATCCCGCGTCGAAGCACATTTTCACCATGAATGGAAAGACCAACGATGCTTCGGTGATTGATCCTGGCACGCTGACGGTTGTGGCCACCATCCCGATCGGTGGACGCCCCGAGTACGCCGTTCCTGATGGCCATGGCACGATCTACGACAACGTCGAAGACAAAAACGAAGTGGTTGCCATCGATTCGAAGACCAATACGGTGAAGTCCCGCTGGCCGATCGCCCCGGCCGAAGAGGCAACGGCCATCGATCTCGACGTGGAGCATCACAGGTTGTTCATAGGCGGCCGTAACAAATTGCTTGCCATCATGAACGTGGACTCCGGCAAGGTCGTCCAGACTTTTCCAATCGGCGCCGGTGTGGACACCAATATCTTCGAACCGTCCACCGGCCTGCTCTTCGTCGCCGCGCGAGAGGGCACGTTGCATGTCTATCATGAAATCTCTCCCGACAATTTTGGCGTGATCGAAACCGTCAAGACCGAATTCGGCGCCCGCAACATGGCTCTCGATCCCAAGACCCATCAACTATTCATAGACACCGCCGACTTTGGTCCGGCCCCCGAGCCCACGACGGAGCAGCCGCATCCGCAGCCAGCCCCGGTTTCCGGAACGTTTCGGTTGCTGGTGTACGGCCGCTGACGCACAATTCCATCTGCGAGGAACGGCGAATGCCATTTGCTTCTCGTGCGAAGATCACACTCGTGGTGCTTGTCTATCTTTTGTTGGGATTCATTGGCTTACCGCTCGCAAACGCCGCTCCTAAGTCTATCCCCGAACAAGCCACTAACCCGCCGGCCTCCGCTCTAGATTTTGAAGTTTACCGGACTCGCATAGAGCCCATTTTCCTGAAACAACGCGAAAATGGAGTGCGTTGCTACGACTGCCACTCCACCTTGAACACTCGCCTTCGTCTGGAACCCCTGTCGGCAGGGAATTCATCATGGACCGAGGAACAGTCTCGCAAGAATTTTGAAGTCGTGCTGCAGTTGACCGCTCCCGGCGAACCGATGAAGAGCCGCTTCCTTCTACATCCGCTCGCGCCCGATGCCGGAGGCGATCCCGTGCACACCGGCGGCAAATTCTGGAAAACGCAGGGCGACCCGGAATGGCAGATGCTCGCCGAGTGGGTCCGGCACACAAATTCAGCACCATCGTCGGCAACAAGTGGTTCGAACTCCCCGGTCAAAAGCGAGCTTGATTTTGAGTTTTTCAAAACCACCGTTCAGCCCATCTTTCTCAAGGAGCGGCCCGGTCACGCCCGCTGCTACGGCTGCCATACGGCCGCTAACAGAGTGTTTCATCTGGCGGCGCTCTCACCAGGTCTCACGGATTGGACGGAAGAACAAGCCTTGCAGAATTTTCAGAGCGCCTCGCAATTGGTTGTCCCTGGAAAGCCGCAATCCAGCAGGCTTCTCGTCCATCCGCTTGCGCCGGAAGCGGGAGGCGACGCATTTCATTCCGGCGGGCGGCAATTCGCGTTGCAAGAGGATCCTGATTGGATGACCCTTGCGCAATGGGTGCGCTCCGCGCCGCCGGATCCCGTGGCCTCACCCTCGGGCTCTGCCGCTCGAATCTATATAACCAACAGCGCCGGCAACACTGTGGACGTGATCGATTCTTCGACCAATCAGGTTGTGCAAGTGATTCGTGGCATCGAGCTCCCCCACGGCGTCACATTTTCTCCAGATGGAAAGCGCGTCTACATCAGCAACGAATCGGAATCCATACTGGATGTTGTGGATCGCGAGTCGGCCAAGATCCTGAAGAAGGTGGCTCTCAGCGGGCATCCAAATAATCTGACCATCACCAAAGACGGCGCGCAGGTTCTCGTCGGCATTAGAGAAGATCCAGGCTCTGTCGATGTCATCGATACCAACTCGCTCGAACGCACGAAAAGCATTTCCGTCGACGGCAGCGTTCACAACATTTTCGTGACACCGGATGGCAAGTACGCCGTCAGCGGATCCATCGAAAACAAAGCCGCCACGATAGTCGACCTGAAAGCGGAAAAAGCTGCCTGGGAGGTTAAATTCGATCGGGGCGTCCGTCCCATGGCGTTTGAAGCAAATCCTGACGGCTCGACGCGCCGGATTTTCGTCCAACTCTCCGGCCTGAATGGCTTCGCTGTTGTTGATTTTGCCAGCCGAAAAGAAATCGCGCGAATCGTTTTACCGGAGCAACCTGGCGGATTTGGCAGCGCTGAAGAGCGGCTGGGCACTCCGTCCCATGGCATCGGCGTTGCCCCGGACGGAAAATCGCTCTGGGTCAACAGTACCGTCGCCAATGCCATTTTCAAATATTCGCTGCCCGACCTTCAGCTCGTGGGGTATTGTCCGCTGCCGCTCCTTCAGCCCGTGAACCGGGCCGCTCTGGGAGTCGTGCCCGAATGGATCACGTTCACACCCGATAGTCAGCGAGTTTATGACTCGAACTCCGGAGCGCGCTCCGTCTCAGTCATCGATGCAAAAACCCTTAAGCTGATTGATGTCGTGAATGTGGGCGAAGTCCCCAAGCGCATCAACACTCTCACGCTGCCCTGAACGTGAAGCTAGCCTGACCCAGGGGTAGCTACGATACGTTCGGCTTCCGGCGTAGTCCAACCCGTGGATTAATACAATTAGGGAATTCCAGATTTAGAGATTTCTCTCCGCTTCACGCTATTGGATCGGTTCGTTGCGGCAAAGATGAGAGATGTATTGGGCGTGATTCCCAGCGGCTTGACAGCGAATCTTTTCGATTTCTAGGCGGTGAATGCGCTCGGCTCCGCTTCGGGCGGCAATGAGCGTTCGGAGCCGATTGAGCATCTGCTTACCAGGAATCTCACCTGAAAACTCGCCAATTCCGACACCCGAATCAGGAGCTTCAGGACAAGGGCCGGGTGTTAGTCAATGAAGTGCGCATTGCCCCAAATCTGCAAGCCGGGGAATAGACCCGCAGGGTTTTCTCTGCGAGGCCACGAACTGACTTCTGTCGCATGGCGGGTTACTGCTGCGTTTCCGGTTCCACGGGAATTTCGGTAGGTTCGACGCCGGCTTCTTTTTCCGCGCGCTTCTCAATCTTCTTCTGGGCGCGGCGCTCCGCCTTCTCGCGCTGTTTTTCCAATCGCTTCATTTCCTTCTGGCGTTTTTGGAATGTAATGGCCATACTATCTCCTTAAATTCACATTTCAATCCATTACTACGCTAAACCTGCCGCAGGTTTTACCAGCGAGGTTCGCGCGGCTGGCGGGCGGCTTCCCGATAATCCTCGTTGGAAAAACGTTCCTTGCTTCCGCCGCGGTTTTCGAAGCGAGGTGCGCGTGTAGCTTCTTTGGGGCGCGCTTCGTTCACTTTCAAGTTCCTGCCGCCAACCTGCTTGCCATCGAGGCCCGCAACGGCCTTCGCGGCTTCTTCGTCGTTCGGCATTTCCACGAACGCAAATCCCCGCGCGCGACCGGTTTCGCGATCCTTCACCAGGTTAACGCGGCCCACCTGCCCGAATGGCTTGAACAGATCGTTTAATTCGCTTTCCGTGGTTTGAAAACTGAGATTGCCTACAAATAGACTCTTCATCACTTCTTCTCCTTAAAAGATTTGCAGTCGCTGGCAATTATTTCTGCAGGCGGCTGCATGCACTTCGACTCTCCCTTAGTATGAGCCCCGAATAAATATCTGGAACCGGCCGGAACGCGACGGATGCCGCAGCTTGCGCAGCGCCTTGGCCTCAATCTGACGGATGCGCTCCCTGGTAACCGCAAAAACTTCGCCGACTTCCTCCAACGTATGCTGGCTGCCGTCATCCAGGCCGAATCGCATCCGGATGATGCGCTCCTCGCGCGGCGTCAGCGTCCTGAGAATCGACGCAATCTGGTCCTTCAAATTCAAGTCAATGGCCGCGTCAGAAGGCGACAACACGCCCTTATCCTCGATGAAGTCGCCCAGGTGAGACTCGCCCTCATCGCCCAGCGGCGTTTCAAAGGACATCGGCAACTGCGCAATTTTTTTCGTCTTGCGCACAGCATCCACGGGAATATCCATGCGCCTGGCAATTTCATCTGAAGTGGGTTCGCGCCCCAATTCCTGCACCAGTTGCTGGCTCGTACGCACCTGTTTGTTGATCATTTCGATCATGTGCACGGGCACCCGGATCGTGCGCGCCTGATCTGCGATGGCTCGGGTAATCGCCTGGCGGATCCACCAGGTAGCATACGTGGAAAATTTGTATCCCCGCCGCCAATCAAACTTGTCGGTGCCGCGCATCAGGCCGATATTGCCTTCCTGAATCAGGTCCAGAAATTGCAGCCCGCGATTCGTGTATTTCTTGGCGATGGAGACCACCAGGCGCAGGTTCGCCGCCGTCAACTCGCTCTTGGCCTGCTGCGCTTCCGTTTCGCCCCTGTGAATAAGGATAAGCGCTCGCTTCAGCGTGCTCGCCCCCACTTCGCTCGACTCTTCAATCTCTCGCACTCGCGCGCGGCACAAGCGCAATTCTTTGCGCGCTTCCAGCGATGCTTCGCCGTGTGACGCTTTCACGCGCCGCTCTAGCCGGGCCGCTTCGCGTTCCAGGAATTCCAGGCGCTCCACCGTGTGCCGCAGAAGTTCGATCAATCGCTTCCGCTCGCGTTCCTTGAATTCCAGGGAGCGGGCAAGTAACGACATCTCCACTCGCGTTCGGGATAGCCGCCGCATTGCCCGGCGATACGCTCGCTTCTCAGCTACGGGTGTAGCTTCCAGTTTGGCGCGCTGCTTCATCCCCAATTCGTGCAGCTTTGCAATCTTGTCGATGGTCCGCAGGGTCTGTCGGGTCTTCTCTTCGATCTTTTCCTCGGTCAGGTCTTCCTCGTCGATCTGGATAATCTCCTTAATCGAACGGTTTCCCGAGCGCAGCTCTTCGCCTACGGTAATCAACGCTTTCAGGACAATGGGTGAGCGGGAAACGGTCTTCAACACACGGAAGCTCCCACGCTCCAGCCGTTTGGCTATGGTCACTTCTTGTTCGCGCGTCAAGAGGGGCACAAGGCCCATTTCACGCAGATAGACGCGTACAGGATCGCTTGTTTTCTCGGCTGGCGATGCGGTCTGGTCCAGTTCCGCATCCTCGCTGGCCGCAGCTTCGGGGTGCGGGCGCACGTCTGCCGGCTCCGCGACGTCGGGGGCAGCCTGGGCCAACTTGGCGTCGGAAGCGTCTTCGTAGAGCGCGATGCCTTCGCTCTCGAAGGCGGTAAACGCGCTGTCAATCTCTTCGTTGGTATGTTCTTCCGCGGCGAACGCGTCGTTCACCTGATCGTAGAGCAGGTACCCTTGTTCTTTGCCCAGTTTAATGAGCAGCCGGACTTGATCTTGTTGTTCCTGGATTTCCCGTGACAATGGTTTCTCCCCTCATCCGCTGCCAGTTTGCCCGGGCCCTCTTCTCTGCACACTTTTACCCGGCAGGCACACGTGGACGAGGATTGGCTCACTTTGAATCGTTTTGCGGATTGCAGCTGTGGCTACCTGCGCTGCGTTCGGTGGACGGGACTCCGGTGTCCCGATGCTCTTGGGTGCTGCGGCATTTGCAGCTCTAGAATCAGATGTCTATCATCATACACTACCTGCGTGCCGGCAGGTTGTCCTTCGCTCGCGTCCCGCTGAACCCGAGGGATCTGCGGGGGCGCTTCACGCCACGACTCCGCGCTCGAATCGCCTTCTCTCTCGATTTTCTTTGCCTTTCGTTGTCGGCTCTTTTTGCATCCGTCGCGGAGACTTGCCGCTCCTGGGACTAGCAGGGAAGTGCAGCGGGTCCCGCAGACTCTGCAATTCGCGGTAATAGTAAAACGCTGTGGGCCCCTGCCGAAGGAATCTCAGACTCTTCAGAAAATCTATCTCTTCCTCGCTTGCATCGCCGCTCATTTCCGGGTTTCGAAGAAACTCCCGCAACCCCGGCTCCTCATCCGCCGTGGGCAGGCTACTCGTTTCCACGAACTGAAAGCGCGCTGTCCTCGCGGAGGTCAGGCGCTTGTTCAAGAGCACCTCCACTGCGAACGTCTTTAGATCGATGTCCCAGGATTCGATAATCGGAGCAAGGAAGGCGGAGCAATGCTCGATGGAAACGTTGAAAACATCCGTGTCCAGAAACTCCAGGATCATCGCTTGAAGTTCCTCGTAGGATTGGCGCCGAAGTTTCCCCACGCTCCGCAGCCATTTCTCATTTTTCAACTCTTCCCGCGCGATTCCCTTGGCCACATCCAGCAGCGTCTGGCTTACCAGCCGCTCAAGCTCGCCGAAGGCCTGCTTTTCGAAAATCTCCCGCACCTGGCAGCGCTTTTCCGGCTTGCACTTCTGAAGGATCAATTCCCGCACTTCCGGGAATAATGGCGTGGGCAGTTCGGCCAGTTTCTTCTTCAACTCCTCACGCCGTTGCGCCTGGACCATCGAAGACAGATGGCCCCTTGGAAATTCCAGGAAGGCGTCCATTTTGGCGTAGAGGTCCGTCCGGTCGACGGCCGGCGGCGCCTTCTTTCGTGAAAGAAGCTGCGAGATGTAGGATTCCGTGACCTGCGCCGCGGCCGCCAGGTCGCGCTGTTCAAGCCCCAGCTCCTTGAGTCTTTGTCGAATGATGAAGCTTACATCCATGGGCGCGATCCTCTCGATTAACTAAAGTAGTTAAAGTGAAGTGTAAGCGAACCTATATTACTTGACAAGAACTGTAAAGTAGCCCATCCTAGACAGGTGATCCCAAGGCTGCCTTCAGGTTTGGAAAACCCATGGGGGTTCCTGAAATACTCCCTTGCTCATGAACCGAAGGAGCATCCTATGTTTGTTCGCAAAGTGTCCATGCGTCTGAGGTCGGAAGCCGGGGCGCAGTTCACCCGCAAGATGGAAGACGAGATTATTCCCCTGCTGAAAAAGCAGAAGGGCTTCCTCGACGAAATGACCCTGATCGCGCAAAGCGGCAAGGAAGTCTACGCCTATAGTTTCTGGGAAAGCAGCACCGACGCGGAAAATTACGACAAAAACCAATTTGCCCGGGTTACCGGCATGCTCTCTGGCGTGACTGAGGGCGCGCTGCGCATCCGTACCTACATGGTTGCCAACTCCACGTTCCACAAGATGGCTGCCGCGGTCGCTTCCTGATCCGGCGGACTTTTCACCGGACAAGGTCGTCGTTGGCTGAAGCCCGCTGACTTTTCCGAAGAGGGCAGGCGCCGAGCCTTTCCCGATTTTCTCTTCGCAGGTTCTCGGCAGAGGGGAATACATGCAAATTGCGATCTGGATTTTCGTTGGGCTCGCCGCTGGATGGCTTGCAGGCAAGAGTCTTGAGGGGAAGGGCCACGGTACGTGGATGGATCTGGCGATGGGTGTCGGGGGAGCCGTGGTTGGCGGGGTCCTTGCGCGATCAATCGGCTTTTCCGGCTACGGCGGAGTGTTTGTTTCCACCTTCATGGCCATCGGGTGTGCCGCACTCCTGACGATTCTTGTGGCTATGGTAAACGGCAGAACCATTCGTGCCAGGGTGTTTTAATTGACCTCAGCGCTGAAAATTGATTTTAAGCATGATCGGTCTGATGCCAGAAATGAATGAATCCAACATGATCCTTATCCGAGAGGGCGCGCTATTGCCGCCGGATTTTGCACTGGAGAGCGAAGCATTCTTGCCCGGGTGGCGGGTTGTCAAGAATTTCGACGGCTATACCCTGAATCGGAAGATCAGCCAGGCAAACTGGAATTTCGTTCGATTCACCGGCGAGCACAAGGCCAGAGTCGTCGGCCGCGCTTACGCTGGAACCTTGCGAAAAGGCATTGCCCAGATTTTGACTGGGCTGCGTGGCAAAAAGTTCAACTCTCTCGAGATAACCGTGGTGGGTCTGAAACGTTTCGTCGGTCTTGCATTTCTAAGCATTTCAGCAAACCGGCGGCACATCCAGGGCGGACTCCGGGTTTCTCCTTAAGGATTTTGACTTACCCGGTTGAGGGGCGCTCACCCTTTCTCAGGATTGTCAGAAAGTAATGGTTGTTTATCTTTCGTAGTGAACCATGAAAAGGAAACGCGTATGACAAAACTATATGTTGGCAATCTCTCATTCGGCATGAACGATGAATCTCTGCAGCAGTTGTTCGTCGACAAAGGCTATCAAGTGTCCTCCGCTCGAGTCATCACAGATCGGGAAACCGGGCGTTCTCGGGGTTTCGGCTTTGTCGAGTTGGGTGATGGCGGTGACGCAACCAAGGCTATTGGTGAGTTCAACGGACTCGATGTGGATGGCCGGCAACTCCAAGTGAATGAAGCCCGCCCCCAGGAATCACGCGGCGGTGGTGGTGGGGATCGTTCCGGTGGACGCGGTGGCTATTCCGGCGGTCGTTCCGGCGGAAACGGACGTCGCAGCTATTAAAGGGAGCGAATCTTGCACGCCGCTGGCACGCGCCCGCTTGGGCGCCGATCCCTGGAAATCTTTGACGTTGTGTTGGGCCCATCTTTTACTCTCTTAAAGTAACAGGAGGAAGTTTTGGAGAATCTCTCGACAGGCCAGTACATCAAGCATTTTCAGTACGGTTGCGGCGTGATTACCGAATCAAAATCGGACCGCACAACCATTGATTTCGACGCTCACGGAATCAAAATCTTCGTCACGAGTCTCATGGTTGTCGAACTTGCCGAAGGCACGCCGCCAAAGCGGCGCCGCGCCAAGCGTCCCAAGCCGCCCAAGCCGGCCCCTACGCTAAATGCCCGCGTCTTCGTTCCCGGTGCCAAATGACTGGAGGTATTCTCGTGCAGTACGTCGGCTTTCGCACAAACGGACTCTCACGAGAATACACATTCAATGTTCGCGGCGACGGTGAAGATCGTGAATTCACTTTAAACATTGCCAACGAGGCATTCGTCTCTCATCGTGCGCGCTATCAGGATGCGCCGGCAATTTGCGCCGAACGCCTGCAAGCGGAACTGGCCGCCCACGAAAACCATCCACTCGAAACGCAGTACGTCATTACCAGCGCGGAACTCGAAACCTATCGCGCCGCCCGTTCTCCAAAGGCCGGGCAAAAAATCTGGAGCCGCAAACCTCAGGAGGATTACTAGCATTTCGCGTCGGTTTTGACAGCAAACAGGTCGTCGAACAGTTGAGCCCGCCCAGCAGTCTCGGAACTTAGTCCATTTATAAAGGCGGGAATCATATGTCCCCACGCAAAGTAATCACTCCACTGGAAAATACAGCCCTGATCGAACTCGAAGATGCAAGAAAGACCGCCGATTTCCCCGGTGCGACGGAAGTGGTCAGCCTTGCTTCGCTCGTTGTCGAAAGTAAATCCATACCTCTCCGGCCGATTCATCCTCGGCCAATGCTGCCGAGCAGGGTAGCGATCATCGGGAACTACCTTCCGCGGCAGTGTGGCATCGCCACATTCACGACAGATTTGTGTGATGCGATTCATGCCGAATATGCGGACACGGAGTTGCTGGCGTTGCCGGTCAACGATACCGAGGAAGGCTATGACTATCCTGCCCGAATCCGATTTGAGCTGTCCCAGGATGAACTCGCTTCTTACCGGCAAGCCGCGGATTTCCTTAATTTCAGCAACATTGATCTGGTTTGCCTACAGCATGAATATGGAATTTTCGGCGGGCCGTCCGGCGCCCATATTCTGGAATTGATGCGCCGCCTTCAAATGCCTGTCGTCACGACACTTCACACCGTGCTCCGCGAGCCGAATCCCGATCAACGCCGCGTGATGGAGGAAATTGCGGCGCTCTCAGATCGGCTGATTGTCATGAGCCGTCAGGCGTCGGAAATTCTCCAGGAAGTATTCCGGGTTCCCAGCTCCAAAATTGATCTGATTCCGCACGGGATCCCGGACTTGGCGTTCACGGATTCCAGTTTTTATAAAGACGCCTTTGGAACCGAAGGCAAAGAAGTTTTGCTCACGTTTGGATTGCTCTCACCCAATAAGGGGATCGAAAACGTCATCCAGGCCCTGCCAAGCATCCTTTCGCGCCACCCCAATGTTGTTTACATGATCTCGGGAGTCACTCACCCGCATATCTTGCGCAGGGAAGGCGATATCTACAGGAACTACCTGCAGAAAATGGCAAAGGATCTAGGAGTCGAAGGAAGCGTAATCTTCCGGAACCGCTTCGTAAGCCCCGAGGAACTGGTGGAATTGATCGGTGCCGCGGACATCTACATCACGCCTTACAAGCATAAAGGACAGGTTGTGTCCGGAACCCTCGCGTATGCCCTGAGCGCCGGAAAAGCAATCGTATCCACACCGTATTTGCATGCAACCGAATTGCTGGACGAAGAGCGCGGCGTCATCGTTCCATTTGATGATCCTCAGGCGATTGCTGACAAAACCATCGAATTGCTCGACAACGCCACCGCCCGTCATGCCATGAGAAAGCGCGCTTACCTTTACACCCGCGACATGGTTTGGGGCCGCGTCGCTCAGCAGTATATGGGGAGCTTTGAACGCGTGTACAACGAACGCTTGCGTAATCCGCGCGCTACTTTTTCCGCCCAGCATACGGAAAAGAGTTTGGACCGCCTTCCGGCGGTTAAACTCGACCACTTGCATCGCATGACCGATTCCACTGGAATTGTCGAACATGCAGTCTTCATCGTTCCGAATTATCCCGAAGGCTATTCCACCGATGACAACGCCCGAGCCCTGATTGTTGCCATTCTCCTGGAGCAATTTGGAGGTAGCGTCCTGCGCAGTTCTCTGGAACTCGCCTCGCGTTATCTGGCTTTCTTATGGCTGGCTTTTGAGCCGGCCACCCGAAGATTCCACAATTGCCTGAGCTATCAACGTCAGTGGCAGGAGCCAGAGGGCTCGGAAGACAGCCATGGGCGCGCTCTTTGGGGGTTGGGCACCGTTCTTGGCAGGACTAAGGATGCAGGTCTCCGGGGAGCCGCGGGGCGTTTGTTTGAGTTGGCAATGCCCGCGGCCGTGGAATTCAAGAGCCCGCGTGCTTGTGCTTTCGCCCTGTTGGGCCTTCAGGAATATCTCGAATCATTTTCCGGAGATCGCGCCGCCCTGAATGCGGCGGACGCGCTGGCGAACCGCTTACTTGATTCCTACCAGGCCAATCGCTCTGAAGATTGGAGGTGGTTTGAGAAAGTGCTTACGTACTCAAACGCCCGCATGCCACAGGCTCTGATTCGCGCGGGAATGCGTAGTGCCAACAAGGCTATGGTTTCTGCCGGTCTCGAAGCGCTGGATTGGCTGACAAGAGTCCAGTCGTGCGCTATCAAGGGCCATTTCGTACCGGTCGGCTCGCACGGCTTTTATTCCACGATAACCGAAAAGGCCCGCTTCGACCAGCAACCCATTGAAGCTTGTGGCGCTGTTTCCGCGGCGTTGCAGGCCTATCGGGCCACTGGAAAAGGCCGCTGGCGCAAGGAAGCATGGACCGCGTTCAACTGGTTCCTCGGCGACAACGACCTTCAGATCGCTCTGTATGATCCCGCCACCGGAGGCTGCCGCGATGGTTTGCACCCCGATCGCGCGAATGAAAACCAGGGCGCCGAATCCACCTTGTCTTTCCTGATGGCCCTTCTGGAAATGCGCAAGCTGGAAGAGGCGGACATCACCGATAGCAAGTCTTGAGTGATTCACGATTTTTTTTCACCGGGCAGCGGCTCCCGAAACCCCTCGCGTCGCGCCTTCAAATTGTTTCAAAGGGAGCCCATGAACCAACACGAAGCTTTATTTAAGCGCTACGCTGCAAATCCGATCCTGTCCGCAAAAGACTGGCCCTATTCCATGAATAGCGTCTTCAACGCGGGTGCCACGTTGTTGCCCGACCGGACGACTTTGCTTCTTTGTCGCATTGAAGACCGCCGCGGCCTCTCTCATTTGTGTGCTGCGCGCTCGGCAAACGGCATCGACAACTGGCAGATCGACAACCAACCGACGCTTCTCCCCGAACCCGAGCGCTTCCCTGAGGAAGTCTGGGGCATCGAAGATCCCCGCATCACGTATATGCCGGAACTCGAGCAGTATGCCGTCGCCTACACTTCCTACTCTCGGGGTGGTCCCGGCGTGTCCCTCGCGCTTACAAAAGATTTCTGTGCTTATGAGAAACTCGGCGTTGTTATGTCTCCTGACGATAAAGATGCCGCGCTCCTGCCCAGGCGCATCAACGGGCGATGGGCTCTTATCCACAGGCCAATGACGCCGCTTGGCGCTCATATCTGGATTTCCTACTCGCCTGACCTACGCCATTGGGGTACTCACAAACTCATGCTGGAAGCCCGGCGTGGCGCTTGGTGGGACGCGAACAAAATTGGCATGTCGCCACCGCCCATCGAAACGCCCAGAGGTTGGCTCATGATCTACCATGGCGTGCGCAGGACTCCGTCCAGTTCCATTTACCGGTTGGGTCTGGCACTCTTTGATCTGGAACAACCCGAAAAATGCCTCATACGAGGAGATTCCTGGATGTTTGCCCCGGAAGCGGAGTACGAGCGCCAGGGCGATGTTCAAGACGTGGTGTTCCCGTGTGGCTACACACTGGCAGAGGACGACGACACTATCAATCTTTACTATGGTGCGGCGGATTCAAGCATCGCGCTGGCCCACGGCAGCATTCACGCCCTCTTGACGTGGTTGGATGCGAATGGCCATTCCGAGGACATGCACGACCGGCGCCAGCGGCACGGCTAATTCGCCAATCGCTGTTGTTGCGTTCTGTGAATAAATCCTTCTTGGCGAAACTTGGGAGACAATGATGGCCATAACGTGCCCAAATTGCGGGAGTTCTTCGACTCACCGGTCAAAGACGAAAGGAATCCGTGAGTCTATTTTTCTCGCGATGATTTTCAGACGTCCCTTCCGCTGCGAAGAGTGCGACACGCGTTTCTTCCGTTGGTCCATCACCGAAAAGCCCGGCCCCGAACGCCGCATGATTACAAGCTAGCCCCTCACTTACTGCTCCCTACCTCTATGCCGTTACCTGGTGTGAGCTCAAAACCCTTCCATGTTCTCCGGGGAGCAGTGAGCCGCGTTTAAGGAGCTCTACCTTCCCCCGTGCCGGGAGAAACATCAGCGGAACTCGTTGTCCGTGTCGGCGGTGATGAAAAGCTTCTCAAGCGGATAATCTACACGTTCCTTCAATACACCGCAAAACGTGTCGCCGGAAGCGCCGCGGCCATCCGGAGAGAAGACTTCAAAGCACTCGCGTCGCTCGCTCACGCTATGAAAGGTTCGGTCAGCATTTTCGGCGCTGAGGCCGCGCGCAAACACACTCAAGAGCTTCCGGAACTTGGCCGAGGTGCTGAATGTTCCGCGGCATCGGGAACCCTCGCTTCCCTGAAGGAAGACATTGCGAAACTGCAAGCAAACCTGAGAGGATACGCAAATCAAACCCCCGCCAGGCCCAAGTCGAATCATGCCAAACGACAAAGGCCTCCCCGGAATCGGGGTAAACGCCGGCGGTAAAGTTTGCGCGCGGCGATTCCGAATTCATTCCTCGGGAGTTCCAGCATGCCTCACATTCTGGTTGCGGAAGATGACGCCACAACGCGCGAAATGATCCGCGGCATCCTGACAAAGGAAGGCTACGAGGTGAGCACCGCCGCCGATGGCATGAGCGCGCTCCGCACTCTCAAGAAAAAGAATTTTGATCTGGTGCTGCTCGACATCTGGATGCCCAAAATGTCAGGGCTGGGCCTCATCGCCACTCTTCACGGGGAACAGCACATTCCGAAAATCATCGTGATGACTTCGGATAAGACCTCCGACACAGTCCTGAATTCGCTGCGCGGCCAGGTCTACCAATTTCTCGCGAAGCCGGTCGACGCCCACACCCTTATTTCTACGGTTGAAAACGCGCTTTCGGAGGATCCGGCCATTCCTCCCATCGAAGTCCTCTCCGCCAACAAGCATTGGGTGGAACTGCTTGTCCCCTGCGAACGCTCCGTCGTCAGCCGCGTGCAAGGTTTTCTCTCTCGTCTCGAAACCGATTTGCCAGCCGACGTGATGGAGAAAGTCGGATACGCCTTTCGCGAGCTTCTAAACAACGCGATCGAATGGGGCGGCCACCTGGATCCCAATCTGAAAGTCCGCATCTCGTATATTCGCACCAGAAAATTGCTGATGTATCGGCTCGATGATCCCGGCCCCGGCTTCAAGATGGAAGATCTCAAGCACGCAGCGGTGAGCAATCCCATCGATGATCCCATGGCTCATATGACTATCCGCGAGCAGAAAGGCCTTCGACCAGGCGGTCTGGGCCTCATGCTCACACAACAACTGGTCGACGAGTTGGTCTACAACGAAGCCCGCAACGAAGTCGTCCTCATCAAATATCTCTAGCGTCTCCAGTGGCACAGCCATTCCTGGCTGTGCTCCTCGATTCATCCCATCAGCATTGGCAACGACCTCCACCACGTCCTCACACAAGCAGGCGCCTACGTGAAAGACGTCGAAGAGATCTCCAAAGTCAAAGGCAAGAACTGGACGCGTCGTCCAACCTCGTTTTTCTAACGAGCCCCGAAGTTCCTAACGCAAACCGCCTCGTCACCCAAAGTGGTGAGGTTCCCATTTGGAGTGCGGTAGCCCAGCTACTGCTTTTGAGACCTCGACCTACTGAACAAATTCAACCAAGCAACGCTCCTCTATGATCCAACGATTCTTCGCTTGGCCGACCGTTTACTCCCTTCACCAAATGCTCGCCGGTAGCATCAAAGGATACTCGGCTGGTATTCGCTTCCGCGCAAAACGCTGCATCGATTGAAAGGCGAAAAGTGTCTCCCGAACGCTCGGAGTCGAAGTCGTCAATGAAGTTGAAGAACTGGGGCAACCGCCCCTGGGCGATAAACTTTCGCGCGAAATCGCATGCCCTGCCCGAATCCGTTGATTTCGCCGTAGTCGGCGGAGGTTTCACCGGCCTCGCAGCCGCCGCGTGGCTCAAGCGCCTAGCTCCTGAAAAATCGGTCGCACTCCTGGAAGCCGGAACCTTTGGGTCCGGGGCCAGCGGCCACACGGGCGGCATGGCCCTCGCCGAATCCGCCGCGGGAAATCTGCCCGGACTCGGCGATGTCTTATCCGGGTACAAGAAAATGCTCGACGAATTGCGCGTTGAAGGTGACCTACATCTTCCCGGGGTATACGAACTAGGGCGCACCATGCCGCTCAAGAATTCTCCCATTCGCTGGAGGGACTCTGGCGAGCTGAGCGCCGTTAGCGAAGTCGCCGGCGGCACAATCGATCCGGGGAAAATTGTCACCGGACTGGCCGCGACCGCGGAATGCGCAGGCGTTATTCTCGTCGAGCATGCCAATGTCGAAAGCTGCGAATTTCACGATCAGGTTCTACTGCATGTGCCTCTCGGCGTTATCCGGGCCACGCAAGTTTTGTTTGCCACGAATGCCTATTCCCTCGAACTAACGCGCTGGGTGCAGCGCACCGAATCCTGTTTCACCCTCGCCGTCGCAACGGAACCCCTCCCCGATTCCACGCTGGAGGCAATCGGTCTCGCCATTGGAAAGCCATTTTACACAGTAGATCTTCCTTATCTTTGGGGCCGCCTTCTAGGCAAGCAAGTCATCTTTGGCAGCGGCCTCGTCCACTTTTCGGATTGGCGCGAAATGCATTCACTTAATGTTGAAACAGGTCCCGCCGCCGAAGCCTTTGCCCGCCTCGAAAACCGCATTAGCAACCTGCATCCGAAGCTTCGAGGAGTAACCTTCACTCACCGCTGGGGTGGCCCCATAAGCATTTCCGAAGGATGGATACCCATTTTCGAACGCCATCCGGAAAGCGTGAACGCCATTGTCTTGGGCGGGTACTCAGGGCACGGAGTAGCGCAATCCGTCTATCTCGGGGCCTGGGCTGCGGAAGCACTTCTCGGAAGACGCGAATTGCCCAATTGGAAATATCCGCGGCAGAAATGAAAAGAAGAGGCTTGAAGTGGCCTTACCCCGCATGGCCTGTAACGAGCAGGGTTTTCAGCATCGCCGAAAGCCCATTCTAGATAATCTGCGTCCCGATGCACACCAACAAAAATGAAGACAGCCGCATGATCACGCTCATAGCAGTGGTCCCCAATACCTGTGCCAGCCGGTCTGCAAACGCATAGCAAAGATAAACGCTTCCCGCGATCAGTACCGCTCCAATCACCGCCCCAATCATCGAAAAAAGAATCGAGTGCTCCCGGTGCTGCTCGTTGGCGCCGAGTGTAATCGCCACCGAGATCGATCCCGGCCCGATAGTCAAAGGCAAAGTCAGTGGGTAAAACGCCTTCTGAAACAGATCGTTCGTATCCACATTGCGGTGTACATCCGCTTTCGTGTCGTCATCGTCCTTTTGTTTCAACATTGCCCAGCCGGTCGAAGCCAACACCAATCCGCCGCCCACCTGCACCACCGGTATGGAAATACCGAAAAATGCGAGGATGTGCGTTCCGACAAAATAGGAGCCGACGATCAGCGCAATGCTGTTCAGGGCAATTCGCCGCGATAGTATCTTCCGCTGATCGCCGGTGTAGTAGCGCGTAAGCGAGAGAAACAGCGGCGCGCTTCCGAGAGGGTTTACGATCGGAAACAGCGCGGTCAGAACCAGAAGCGTTGAAGTAATCAGTTGAGGCATAGGCGCAGAAAAAGTATATCTACAAAACTTTCGAAGCCGAAACGAGTTTCGCCGTGGTGATCGCTTGTCCCACGTGGCGCTGCGCGTGGTCGGCGATGTGAACCAACAGTCCGCCCAGTGTCGTTGGCAACCGTTTCGTTCCGACAGCTCTCGGGAGCGATAAGTCTTCCGAAGCCAAAGCCCGAACGCGCGAAGTCCCGCGGGAAATGGCCACTTCCAGTTCCGCCAAAACCTCGTTCGTGGAACCTTCTGTCTTTGCCTCGGCCTTCAGAGCTTGCAACTGCTCTTCCAACAAAGCACGGCCTTCGGCATACGTTAGCAACCGGTCTAGGCTCCCGGCGATGTGCCGCAATTGGAATGCCACCGAAGGCAGCCCTGCCGGCATCGCGTGGATCTGCGCATCAGTCAAGCCCCCACACCACTTGTTCGCGTCCTCCCACGCCAGTTCAAGCGCGTGCAAAACTCCCCGAGCTACGGCGGGCACCTCCGCCAGCGTTCCACGCAACCACGGTTCGAGAAGGGAAGGCTTGCTCTCGTTCATCTGCATCTCCTCAGCGAAACTCTCTGCCACGGCCATAGCGTCAATTCCGGCCACGCATGCCGTCAGTGGTCGGGCTTTTAACTTCTCAAGCCACCTCCTACTTGAATTGACACACGATAGTGCAGCACATAGGATGGAAAACTTCCCGCAAAGATACAACTGGCTCTCTGCGCGGAAGGAACTCATCCGGCATGAAATTGGCTTACTCATTTCTACGCTCTTTCGCCGCCTTCCTTTTGGTAGCGGTGTTATCTGTAGCGGCGCCAACCGCGACAGGCCCGGCCGATGGACAGCGTTACCTAAGCGATATCAAAACCCTCACGGAAAATAAGATGGAAGGCCGAGGCGATGGCACAAGGGGCCTCGTCCGCGCTGAGCATTTCCTCGAATCGCGATACAAGAGCCTCGGCCTTATGCCTGCCGGAACTCAGGGATTTCTCCAGCCGTTCACGGTTACGACCGGTGCGAAACTTAAGGGCAAGAATCACCTGACGATCCAACTCGCCGAAAATAAAATGGAGCTTAAGCTCGATCAGGATTTCGTTCCGTTCAGCTATTCCGAGTCCGGCTCAGTTGCCGCCCCGCTCGTCTTCACTGGTTACGGAGTCACGGCCGACGAATTTGGTTACGACGACTATGTGGGCCTGGACGTTAAAGGCAAAATCGCCGTCGTCCTCCGCTACGAACCTGGCTCCTTCGCGGCCAAAACCGGCAATCAGGGACCTACTCGCCACTCGCAACTGATCACCAAAGCCATTAACGCGCGGAATCACGGTGCGAAGGGCCTGATCCTCGTGAATGGAAAACTCGGGGATGGCGAACAAGATCTGCTCACCCGCTTCGGCAGTGTCAGCGGTCCCGCAAATGTCGGCATCCTTTTCGCACAAGTTAAAAACAATGTTGCCGAAAAGTGGTTTCAAGCGGCGGGGAAGTCGTTAAAGGACGTTCAGGACCAAATCAACTCCGCAGGCATGCCTGGTTCCTTCGCCCTCCCCGAAAACCTCCGCGCCACGCTTTCCATCCAGATCGAAACCATCCACGCCACGGTCAACAATGTTCTTGCTTATCTTCCTGGGAAGACCGACGAGTACATCGTCCTCGGCGCGCACTACGATCATCTCGGTCGTGGCAACTTTGATTCGCTTGCGCCCTCGCAAATTGGGCAGATTCACCCCGGCGCCGACGACAACGCTTCAGGCACCGCAGGCCTGCTTGAGCTTGCCCGGCTTCTCACGCCGATGAAGGGCCATTTCCAACGCGGCATTTTGTTCGCGTCCTTCGCCGGGGAAGAGCTAGGTCTCCTCGGTTCCGCCGCTTGGGTCAAAAACCCTACCAGGCCGCTCGACAAAGCCGTCGCCATGCTTAATATGGATATGATCGGCCGTATTAAAGACGATAGGGTCTACATCGGCGGAGTCGGCACAGGATCCACCTTCCAGAAAATTCTTGATGAAGCTCGCGATGCGTCACATTTGAAGTTCGATTACGCACAGGGTGGGTACGCTTCCAGCGACCACACTTCTTTCGTCGCGCAAAAAATCCCCGTGCTCTTTTTCTTTTCGGGGCTGCACGCGGATTATCACAAGCCCTCGGACACCTGGGAGAAAATCAATCCCGACTCCGCGGCCCGTCTGCTGAATGTCGTCGCGGGGACGACCGTTGCCATCGCTTCTGCTTCAGAACGGCCGGCGTTCAACAATGTTCTAGATTCCAATCCTCATTCCGGCGGGGTGCCCGGTGGCGGCGGTGGTTATGGGCCGTATTTCGGCTCCATTCCCGATTTCGGCCAGACCGAAAACGGCGTTAAATTTTCCGACGTGAAACCCGGATCCCCCGCCGCCAAAGCCGGGCTGAAAGCCGGTGATGTGCTCATCCAGTTCGGCGACAAGCCCATCAAGAATCTTTATGACTTCACCGACGCTCTCCGCCGCAGCAAAGTGGGTGATGTTGTCCACGTTACCGTCCTCCGCGACGGCAAGGAATTGCAAGCAGATGTAAAGCTGGAGCAACGAAAGTAAGGAGCAAGTAACCTGTCGCTTCGGAGTCTGGATATCGTGCGTATCGCCAAAATAATCGGTCTTTCCTCGGGAGCTCTGCTTACTTTTGGCATTCTCCATAGCGTTCGCTTCACCCCGCTGTTCGCGCAATCAGACACTGCGGCTGAAATCCTCCTCCCTCAGGAACAGAAACATCTCAAAAACGCTCGGCAACTCACTTTCGGGGGTCAAAATGCCGAGGCGTACTTTTCCGCAGACGACAAACAGTTGATTTTTCAGCACCAGGGCGAGGGCGTCCCTTGCGACCAGATCTATTCCATCCTTGTGGACCCGCCAGACGGCAAGTCTCCTGTGCCCAAACTGCTCAGTACCGGAAAAGGCCGCACTACCTGCAGTTATTTCTTTCCGGCCGGTGACAAAATTCTTTTCTCCTCGACTCATGCTGCAAGCCCTGACTGCCCTCCGAAACCGGACTATTCGCACGGCTATGTTTGGCCCATCTACAACTCTTATCAGATCTATACCGCCAAGCCGGACGGCTCCGAATTAAAGCAACTCACGAATGCGCCGGGCTACAACGCGGAAGCCACGATCAGTCGCGATGGCAAACACATCGTATTCACTTCCACGCGCAACGGCGATCTCGACATTTACACCATGGACGCTGACGGCTCCAACGTGAAACAACTCACTAACGAATTGGGCTACGACGGCGGCCCTTTCTGGTCCTACGATGGAAAGAAAATCGTCTATCGCGCCGAGCATCCCAAAACCCCCGAAGAGATCAGAGACTACAAAGATCTCTTCGCCCGGGGCCTTATTCGCCCGGGCAATCTCGAAATCTGGGTGATGAACGCCGATGGTAGCAACAAACATCAAGTCACCCGCAATGGCGCGGCCAATTTCGCTCCCTACTGGTTTTCCGATGGCAAACGAATTGTTTTCGCTTCCAATCAGGCTGACCCGAAAAACGGCCGGGATTTCGACCTCTATCTGATCAAGGAAGACGGCACCGGCCAGGAACGAATCACCTTTCATCCGGACTTCGACGCTTTTCCCATGTTCAGTTCCGATGGAAAGCGCCTCGTCTGGGCTTCTAACCGCAATGGCAAGGTTCCTCATGAAACCAATATCTTTATTGCCGATTGGGTCGAATAAAGTGTTTCCACTGCTACTTGAAGGAGGAATGTATCCTTGCCTACTAAGGCGACAAAACGATCTGCAAAGATAAAACCTGGCCAGCGAACCGATGAGACGGTGCGCGTGCTCATCTCTCACAAACGCATCCGAGAGCGCGTACGGCAGATGGCCGAGGAAATTCGCCGCGACTTTCCTAATGAGCCCATTCACCTCGTTGGCGTTTTGAAAGGCTCCGTATTGTTCCTCGCCGACCTTGCGCGCGAACTTGGCGGCGAAGTCTCCTTCGACTTCATCTCCGTCTCCAGTTACGGCAAAGGCATGGATTCCACGGGCGAGGTCAAGATGAACAAGGACCTCGACGTCAGCATCGAAGGGCGTTCCGTCCTCGTCGTCGAAGACATCCTCGACACCGGATTAACTCTGAAATATTTGTTGCGCCTTTTCGAAGAACGCAAGCCAAAACACCTCCGAGTCGCCGTGCTGCTCGACAAGGCGGAGCGCCGCATCGCCGACGTCAAATCCGACTACACCGGCTTCGTCATTCCCAACGAGTTCGTAGTTGGCTATGGCCTTGATTATGACGAGCGCTACCGCAATCTTCCCGACGTCTGCGTCGTCCGCCTGGGTCCCCGGGGCAAGACGAAAATTGAGGCTTGAGCTTCGCTTTTCGCTTATTCTTCGGAGCGGAATTCGCCTGCTATAATAAAGACATTCATGAACGCTACAGGCTCGAATCCACCAACCCAAGCACCCACGGAGCAGTCCGACGTCTCGGCGGAAGTACTCGCGACCCTTTCCGAAATCGGGGAAGAGGTCAACGCTTCCCTGGACCTCGACGAAGTACTCTCCCACACCGCGCTCTTGATCAAGCGGCATATCGACTACGAATTTTTCGGCGTGCTGTTGGTCGATGAAACAGGCTCCTATCTCACTCATCGCTTCGCCACCGGCTATCCTCCCGGCCTCGCGGAGAATCTGCGTATTCCCGTTGGACAGGGAATCACCGGCACCGCGGTTTCAACCGGCCAACCCGTTCGCGTCAGCGACACTTCCCAGGACCCTCGCTACATCAACGCCATCGAAAGCGTGAGGTCCGAACTTGCGGTCCCGCTACTCTTCCGCGGAAAATGCGTCGGCGTCCTGGACATCCAGAGCCGTCACCTGAATTACTTCACGAAAGACCAGCAAAGGATCGTGACCTTGCTGGCTAGCCGCCTGGTTGTCGCCATCGAAAATGCGCGCCTCTTTCAAAAGGTCAGAGCCCAGGCGGAAACGCTTCTGGTCCTCAATGAAGTCAGCCGCGAAATCAGTTCCATCCTGGATGTGGAGGAACTTCTTCGCCGGGCCGCGGAGCTCGTCAAGCGCGTGATCGACTACCAGATCGTCAGCATCATGCTCTACGACGAAGAGCAGAAAGTCTTTCGCCATCGACTGGACGTCAAGCACGGCCAGCGTGTTCAGGGAAAGCTCCGAGTCGCCGCCACGGAAGGCATCGTCGGCGCGGCCGCCACGTTGCGCGAGCCGGTTCTCGTTCCGGATGTTACCACCGATCCCCGTTACCTCCTGGTGAATCCCGAAACACGCTCGGAACTCGCTATTCCGATGATCTTCAAAGGCAAAGTGATTGGTGTCCTCGATCTCGAAAGCCCGCAGCTACATTACTTCACCGAAGAACATGTGCAGACGCTTACGATTCTCGCTGCCAATCTCGCGGTCTCCCTGGAAAACGCGCGCCTCTATGAACAGCTCGCCCGCGATGAAGCTCGCATGGAGCGCGACCTCCAGGCCGCCAAGCGTATTCAGGGCGCCCTACTTCGCCCTGTTCCGGCTGACGATTATGGCCTCGACGTTGCCGCGCGCTATCTCTCCGCGCGCGAAGTTTGCGGCGACCTCTATGATTTCCTGCGTTATGGTCCGCAGCAACTCGGCATCGCGCTCGGCGATGTCAGCGGGAAGGGAACCGCGGCCGCGCTCTACGGCGCCGTTTCGATCGGTATCATGCGCAGCCTTGCCCCGCAAAAGCTTCAGCCTGCAGAAATGCTGCGCCAGATGAACCAGTTGGTCGGCGAACGCCGTATCGAGGGCCGTTTCATGACCGCTTGTTTTGCCACCTGGCAAAAAGGCCGCCAGAAGCTCCGCGTCGCGAATGCCGGCCAGTCGCAACCCCTCCTTTACAAGGATGGGCGCTGTGATCGCATCGAGCTGACTGGATTCCCGCTCGGAATTTTCGAAGATGTCACGTACGACGAGTGGGGCGTTACCCTCGAAACTGGCGACATCCTCGTATTCCATTCCGACGGCATCGCCGAAACCTACAACAGTGAAGGCCAGCTCTTCGGCAACGAACGACTGCGCAAGCTCATCGAGCAGCATCACGAAATTTCCGCGGCTGAAATGGCCGACCGCGTCCTGAACGAAGTGGATTGGTTTTCGCAGAGCGCCCCTCTGTCCGACGACCGCACGCTGGTGGTCATGAAGGTGAAATGAGCGCCCCCGGCAAGGCTCGGCGGGGGCTGCCTTACGTCGATCCCGCAACCCACACTCCCCACTTTTTCTGGAAAAAGTTGGACAAATCCGTGCACGAAGTCTGCTGCGAGGGTTTGGCGCTGTCCGAAATCGCTCAGCGCTATGAAACACCCACATACGTTTACAGCCGGCGCGCCATCACGGATGCTTTCTACGAAATTGATCGCGGTCTCGATCGTCTCCCTCATCTCCTCTGCTTTGCGGTCAAGGCCAACGGAAATCTCTCTATCCTCAAGCATCTCGCCGATCTTGGCAGCGGCTTCGATATTGTCTCCGGGGGCGAACTCGAACATCTTGGCCATATCGGCACGCCGGGCAGCCACATAGTTTTTTCCGGAGTTGGAAAAACCCGCGAAGAGATTCGTGAGGCGCTGCAATATCGAACTAACCGAAGGAGCGATCCGGGGATCCTGCAATTCAATATCGAATCGCCCGCGGAGCTGGAAATTCTGATGGAGGAATCATCACGGTTCACCCATGGGCGCGGCGCGCCTCCCGGAGTTTCCATCCGCGTGAATCCCGACGTAAGAGCAGGCGGGCACCCGCACATTGCCACCGGCCTGCAGCATCATAAATTCGGGATAGCCTGGCCCGAAGCCCGCAAACTGTATCTCGCGCATCGAAATACGAAGGAAATCCGCTGGCAGGGAATCAGCTCGCACATCGGTTCGCAAATTGTCGAACTCGTGCCATTCCGCCGCGCGCTGCAACGATTGGCCGGATATTTACTCGATTTGCGCAAACAAGGCATCGCGCTGAAAGTTCTGGATGTCGGCGGCGGCCTCGGCGTGCGTTATACCAGGGAACGACCTGCATCCCGCGAGGCCTACGCGAAAATGATTGCCAACGTCGTCCGCCCGCTTGGCGTTCAACTGCTCCTTGAGCCGGGGCGCTCCATAATCGCCGAGTCGTGCGTTCTCCTCTCGCGCGTCATCTACACCAAGCAAAATTCACGGAAGTCTTTCGTCATCCTCGACGCCGCCATGAACGATCTTATGCGTCCCGTGCTCTACGACGCACCGCATCCCATCACGCGCGTTGTGCAGCGAGGTGCGCCGCAGGCGAGTGCCGCCAAGCGTGCGGACATCGTTGGGCCCGTCTGCGAGACAGGAGACACTTTCTTATTCGATTGGGCGCTGGGAAATGTTTCGCAAGGAGACCTGCTCGCCATCTGGGTAACCGGCGCCTACGGTTTCGCCCAATCATCCAACTACAATGGCCGCGGCCGCGCCGCTGAAGTGCTAGTGGACCGCAATACTCAGAAGCTTATTCGGCGTCGCGAAACGCGCAAGGATCTCTTGCGCACAGACGTCCTCGGTTGAAGCTTACGCTTCTCCCCACTTCAGCTTATTCCGCAAAATCTCAAAATAAGTCTTGTTTGGCGGTTGGATCAATTTCAGGCGCTCCGCCGCGCGCGTGATCCGGACCTGGTCCCCGATTTGCATCGGCACACCCGTCTGCCCGTCCAGTGTCAGAAACACGGAATCCGAACTCTGCGACAAATACAATTCGATCTGCGAAGTGTCCTGCACCACTACCGGCCGGTCGCTCAGCGTGTGCGGACAAATGGGTGTGATCAAGATCGATTCCACACCGGGTTGTACAATCGGGCCGCCGGCCGAAAGCGAATAAGCCGTCGAACCCGTCGGCGACGCCACAATCAATCCGTCGGCGCGATACCTGCACACGAACGCCCCGTTGATGTGCAATTCCACTTCAATCATGCGAGCCAAAGTTCCCTTGTGCACCACGGCATCGTTCAACACCCGTTGCTGCGTCAGAAGCTCTCCGTTGTGGGTGCGTTCCACCAGCAGCAAGACCCGCTCTTCGATCGTGGCTTTCCCGGTCAGCGTACTTTCCAGCGCGGGATAAAGCTCTTCGACTGTGAAGCTCGTCAGAAATCCAAGGCTGCCCATGTTGATTGGAAGAATCGGAATTCCGTGGTAGGCCGCTTCCCGCGCAGCCGCCAGAATCGTCCCATCCCCGCCCAGAACCAGCAGCAGGTCCGACTCCTGTGCCACCTGATGCCGCGTCTTCCCGGCAGTCTCAATTTTCAGCACCGTCGCCGTCTCGTTGTCATACACCGTCGGCAGGCCGTGTTTCTCCAGCCACTTCAGCAGCGGGGGAACCACTTGGGCAATGTTCGAGCGCCTTGGGCGGGAGATGATGCCGATTCTTTTAAAGGTGGGTTCAGGCCGCATGGATTACCGCGATTCTACCCCAGCCGCTTTCCGAGCGTGAAGGAAATACTCCTGGTTTCCTTCGGCCCCTGGCAGACGGCTTGGTGCAACGCCGAGCACACTCAATCCAAGCGTTTCCATCGCCTTCCGCACGCCAGCAACGGCCTTTTCGTGCAACGCCTTCTCCCGCACGATTCCTCCTTTGCCCACTTCCTCGCGTTCCAACTCAAACTGCGGTTTCACCAGGATCAGCAGGTCCGCTCCTGGCTTCGCACACGCGGCCGCCCCGGCAAGGATCTTCGCAACGGAAATAAAAGAGACATCGGCAACGACTAAATCCGCAAGCTCCGGCAGATCCTGCACCAGCAATTCACGCGCATTCTTTTCGATGCGCACCACGCGCGCGTCGCCACGAAGTTTCCATGCCAACTGGTCGGTGTTCACGTCCACCGCATAAACACGTTCCGCTCCATTCTGTAGCAGGCAATCCGTGAATCCACCCGTCGAAGCGCCGATATCGAGGCAGGATCTTCCTGCCGCGCAGACATGAAAATCTTCCAGCGCGCCCTCCAGCTTCATGCCACCGCGGCTGGCGTATTTCTGCAGCCGGCTGTGTACTTCAATATGCGCTGAATCTGGCAGTATCAATCCGGCCTTGTCCGCGCGTTGCTGTTCCACCTCAACTTCGCCTGCAAGGATCATCGCTTGGGCTTTGTGGCTGGACTCGGCCAGGCCGCGCTCCACAAGAAGCACGTCAAGTCGCTTGCGCTCAGTTTTGGTGTTCATGAAAAGTGTGGCTACGCGCGGCGAAGCACAAGGAATTCCGCGATACTACGCAATCGACTGGCGTGCTCTCCGTACGCGTCCAATTCGGCAATCCCTTTGTCGGCCAGCTCTTTCGCAATCTGGTGCGAGCGTTCCAGCCCATACACAGACGGGTAGGTTGCCTTCTGTTGCGCGATATCCTTGCCAGCCGTCTTGCCCAACGCCGCCGAGGATTCTTCCACGTCCAGAATGTCATCTGTAACCTGAAACGCCCAACCAATCGTCTCTCCGAATCGCCGCAAGCGCGCGACATCGTCCGCGGGCGCTGCCGCGCAAAGCGCCCCGGCGGTAATCGAAGCGCGAATCAACGCTGCCGTTTTCGACCGGTGAATGTATTCGAGCATTTCTGGGCTCACCGGCTTACCTTCCGCTTCCAGGTCCGCCACCTGCCCGCCTACCATCCCCTTCACCGTGCCCGCGGCCGTGGCAATCTCTGCTACCATCGCCACGCGCCGCTCCGCCGAAACCGGCGTCGCGGCAATCGTTTCAAACGCCAGCGTCAACAGCGCGTCGCCCGCCAGAATCGCCGTTGCCTCGCCAAACTTCTTGTGGCTTGTCGGTTTTCCTCGCCGCAAATCATCATTGTCCAGCGCGGGCAGGTCGTCGTGAATCAGCGAATACGTGTGGATGAATTCGATCGCGCATCCCGGATAGAGCGCGGGCGAAACTTCCGCCACAAAAATTCGTCCCGATTCCAGGCACAGGATTGGCCGGATGCGTTTTCCGCCGGCAAACACTGAATATCGCATGGCCGCGTGAATAGAGGCAGGCTGTACAGATTCAGCCGGCAACAGTTTTTCAAGTTGCGCGTCAACAGCAAGCCGGTCTTCTTCAAAAAAGGGAGGAAGCTTCATCGGATTGAGAGAGAATCCAGTTTGGGCCATGGGCAGACGCTCACGATTCGTTCTCGCCTTCGGCCACAAACGGCTCGGCGGCCATCTTGCCATCGGCCTTCTTCAGCAGAATTTCCACGCGTCCCTCAGCCTCCTCCAGCTGCTTCTGGCATTCTCGCGACAAACCCACGCCTTCCTCAAACAATTTCATCGCCTCATCCAATGACAGTTGCGGGCTTTCCAGCCGACGCACCACTTCTTCCAGCCGCGCCAGCGAGCGCTCAAAATCCGGTTTTTTCTGGGATTCCGGTTTTCTTGCAACAGGTTGATTCACGCCATCCGCCAGTCGTACTGGAATTAAATTAAATTTGAATTCCCGGTCGCCACGCCTACTTCTGACAATGCTTGCAGTAATACGTTGATCGCCCGCCCTGCTCAGCTCGTACAAGCGGGCGTCCGCAGCGCCGGCATGGCAAACCTTCGCGCTGGTACGTCCGTAATATCTCTTCCAACCCTTGGAACCACCACTTCGGGTCGCGAAAGTCGGGCGCAGGATCCTCACAACATTCTAGTGCACGCCGGAGAACGTACACAATCGCTTTATGGAGTTTCGCCGATTTCTTCCTGTCCAGGGAATCTGCCCGCCGCCACGGGTCCAGTCGGGCGCGCCACAACGCTTCGCTCGAATAAATATTTCCGATACCGGCAATCCGAGTCTGATCCAGCAAGAACTCCTTCAATGGCCGTTTCGATCGCGACAAGCGCTCGTGGAGTTCCTTTGCCGTGAATCCATTTGCAAACGCATTCATTCCCAATCTCTTGAATGGTGGGCAGGCTTCTTCCGATTCCCACGCATGCACCCGCCCGAAATGCCGCCGGTCCGCAAATCCCAGCACGCCTCTCCCGAACTCCAACGCGACATCCACGTGTACGCCATCCTCGCCCGCGTTTGCTCGTGCTAGCAAGTCCTTCGCGCTCGTAAACCAAACCAGTTGCCCGTCAAAGCGAAAGTGTATCTCCACGAGTCCGCGGTCCAGTCCCAGAAAGAGATACTTGCCGCGGCGAAACACCTCTCGCACGCGGCGGCCCTCCACGATTCTCGCCGCCTCGCCCGGGGGTTGCGGCTTCAGTGCAATTGGATGAAATACATGCAAGCAGTGAATCCGTTGTCCCTTCACCAACGGGCGCAGGGCTCGGGCGACCGCCTCGACTTCCGGGAGTTCTGGCATGGCAGTAAGGACTTGCGCTCAGTTCGCCGGCTTCAGCGTAAGCAGGTGTTTCTTCACCTTGGCCTCCGCCGCATCACTGAACGGCTCATAAACCGGCTTGCCTTCGAACCAGTACGAAAACTGGTCGGTATAATGTTCGCTGCCCGGTTGCCCGGATTGCCCCGCGGGAAGCAGCAGGATGGAATTGTCCCAATCCCCCAGATTCGCCACAAAACGCTCCGATGGGCCGTGATGCCGCGAAGCCGCCCGTGGACTGAACAGGGTCCCAGATTGCGCCTGCCCCGATTTGCTAAGAAGCCTTCTTAGAACTCCCTCACGGCCGATCGGGTGAAGCATTTCCAGGTAGTTGAACCGCTTCCATGCCCAATCGTCCGGGTCGCTGCTACGCGTCTCTTCCTCCAACCGCTTCACCGCGCGATCCGCGGCGGCACTGAGCACTTCGTCATAATTCTTGAACCCCGCGGGCAGCCAGCGAGCGGGGCGCTCCGTCAGCACTTTCTGCAGAAACGCCAGCTTCCGCCACGAGTAAAGCTCCGTGTCCTTGCCCAGGTGCGGCTCCAGAATCAAATCCAACGAACGATACATCGCCGCGTCCACAAACGTCACCACGGACGAATTAACATCCGCGATCCCGTTCCAATCCTTGGCCTGCTGGACCAATTTCTGCGCGCGGGGATCTTTCGGCGGGGCAATCCTTGCCGCAGCCACCAATTGCTCCCCGATGAACGCATGCGGGTAACTGTAAGTATCCGTCTGCACCTTCAGCATGTCCTCAGGCCGCAAATCGTGCTTGTCATGCAGCAGGTCATAAATTCGCGCTGTCCGGTACGGCTCTTCCCACCGGTCCGTCAGATACTGTTTGTAGTCCGGCCCAACCACGCGCGCGTTTGCCGTCACAATCAGCCCGCTTTCGGGGTTAAAACTTTGCGGCAGCTGCTCAAACGGAATGTAGCCGATCCACTCGTACTCGTCCGTATCTCCCGGCACCGGTACTTCCCCATGCCCCTTCTTACGAATCGGCACCCGTGCGGCCATCACGTATCCGATATTTCCATCCACGTCGGCATATACCGCGTTCTGCCCAGGGCCCCACACCTGCCGCATCACCTCGCGAAATTGTTTCCAATTTTTCGCCTTTCCTAGCCAGTTGTAGCTGTTCGCCAGCCCTCCGGGCTCCAGCGCAGTCCATCTCATCGCGTACGCTTTGTCGCCCTCGTTCTGCAACACCGGGCCGTGGCGCGTCACAACCAGCCGCATATGCTCGTCCGGCGCGCCCTTCACCTTAATCACTTCGTCGTACACATCCGCCTTTTTCCATTTCCCGTTCACGCGATACTCATCCGGATTGGCGGGATTGAAAGTCTCGATGTACAGGTCCAGCACGTCGGCACCGTTGTTTGTAAACCCCCAGGCGATACGATCGTTGTGACCGATAATCACCAGCGGCGCGCCCGGAAACGTAATCCCTTTCACGTTCCATCCCGGCGCCGTCATATGCAGTTCGTACCAGATGGGAGGAATGGTTAGCTCCAGGTGCGTGTCGTTCGCCAACAGTGGCTTACCCGTCGCCGTATGGGCGCCGTTCACCACCCAATCGTTGCTTCCGAGCGTTCCGCGAATGTCGTGTTGCCCAGACCGAAGCCATTGTTCGACCTGCCCCGCCAGCAGGGAAGTAAGGTCCGGCTTCGAAATCGATTCGAGGAAATCCGGATGGATCAGTTCCGCCTTCAGGACATCTTCACTATCCATTTCGTCTTCGTCATCTTCCTCATCGTCCGCATCGGCGTTGGCATTCGTCTTTTCCTTCACGTTCGGATCGCCAACCACAAAATGATCCATCGAGGATTCGTCGCTGAAGAGATCCTTCGCAAGTTCCGGGCCTGCCTTCGCCGCAACAACCGCGCGATGAATCTCCCTTTCCCGCGTATCCGTCAGCGTCCGGTACATATACCCCGTCAAAACCAGCGAATCCGTCGGATGCCACGGCTGTGGTTTATATTTCAGCAGCGTAAATTCCATCGGCAGCGTCTCCCGATGCAGCTCAATAAAGTGATTTACGCCCCGTGCATACGCTTCCAACAGCTTTCGCGACTCCGGATTCATCTCTTGCAGGTCGCGTTCCGCCGCTCGCCCGAAATTCAAATTCCGGAAGTCTTTGTCGATCTTCAGTGTTCTTGGACCCAGGATTTCCGACAGCTGCCCGCGCGACGCCCGTCGCAACAGATCCATCTGCCACAATCGATCCTGCGCCACCACGTATCCCTGGGCTTCCACCGCATCTTCCACCGAACTTGCGCGTATGTGCGGCACGCCCCAGTTGTCGCGTTCCACTGCCACTTCGCCCTGCAGCCCAGGCAACTGCGCGGTGCCGTTCAATTGTGGCAGCGGACGGTACACCAGCCACCAAATCGCGGTGGCGAAAACAATCAAAAAGACGGCAAGAATGGCAAGTAGGGAACGCAGGACGGTGCGCAAAGCGAGTTTCACCTCGAGGTTGAAGATTTCAGTTTAGTGGACGCCGACACCCCGCGCAACCTGCCCATCCTTTCCTCAGCGTCCCGTGCCAGCAAATTTTCAATTCTTTTCATTCGACAACCGCTGTCTACCCCTTCCTACTTACAGCCAAATCTGCTGTTACAATGCGGCTGGGAGGTTTTCTCCGCCGAATGTTCCTCATCCGGATCATCGGGGTTCTCGTGCTGGTGGCCCTCAACGGTTTCTTCGCCGCCGTCGAGTTCTCTCTTGTTGCCGTGCGCCTCTCCCGCGTCCGTCAATTGGTTGCCAAGGGAAGTACCCAAGCCAAGATCGTCGAGCAACTTCTCACCGATCTTCACCGCGTCGTTTCCGGGGTCCAGGTTGGCATCACGCTGACCAGCCTAGCCATCGGCGCCCTGGGCCAGGCCACGCTCGCGAAACTCTTCCAAAGCGTCCTGCCCGCGGACGGCAGCATGCGCATGCTCTTCCTCGCCCATGCCGCAGCTCTCACTCTTTCCTTCGCCATCCTCAGCGCTATCCACGTGGTCTTCGGCGAACTCGTTCCCAAAACCGTCAGCCTGGCTCGCGCTGAACGTGTCGCCCTCATGGTCGCTCGGCCGTTCGCCTGGTTCCTGAACTCTTTTCGCTGGGCCATTGACCTTCTTGATGGCATCTCCGGCACCATTGTTCGTGCGCTCGGCGTGGTGAAGCCAACGGGCCACGGTGTTGCCCATTCCACCGAAGAGCTGCAAATCCAGATTCAGCAAGCCCGCGAAAGAGGATTGCTCGCCGTCGGGGAAGAGAAGTTCATTCTCAGCGCCATCGAGCTGAGCCAGTTGCAAGTCCGCGAAATCATGGTTTCCCGGCCTGACATGCACACCCTCCCTGTCGAAGCCTCGCTCGAAGAGGTAATGAAAGTCTTCGCCACCACGCAGCGGTCGCGCATCCCGGTTTATCGCGGCACGGTGGATCACGTTCTCGGCTTCGTTCATATCAAAGACATGATGTGGGTTCTGCTCGACCGCGAGCGCCGGCTGGAAGAAAAACTGGCTCCCGGCCCGCCGTTTGACCTGCGCCGCGTCCTTCGCGAAATCCTGATCGTTCCGGAAACCAAGCCCGCCAGCGAACTCCTCATGGAACTTCGCGCGCGCCACGTTGGCATGGCCATGGTGGTTGACGAGTTCGGCAGCATCCTCGGGCTCGTCACCAAGGAAGACCTTCTTGAGCAGCTCGTCGGCGAAATCCATGACGAATTCGACGTCGTCGAACGCCCTCTCACCCTCGCCGACGGCGCCATCGTTTTCGACGCCGGCCTCAACGTCCGGGACCTCGACTCGCAGTACAACATCGCCTTGCCCGAAGATCCCGCCTATGCCACCGTTGGTGGCTTCGTCATGGCCCAGCTTGGATTCATCCCCCGCGGCGGCGAAAGTTTTGAATATGGCCTCTACCGGTTTTCCGTGATGGAAATGGACGGCCGCCGCGTTGCCCGGGTAAAAATTCAGAGGTTGCGCGAGCCCGAGCAGAAGATAGCCGAGGCTGCCGTCGCGGCTGTCCCTGCCGCTTCTGCGCCGGTTTCCGCGACGAAAAATAAGGCCAAGGGAAAGGAGCGCTGAGCCCCCGCGAATGGCCCGCCACCTTGTGCATCGCTTCCTGCTGTGCTAGTTCAGAGTGATTTGTGGCACTCGGTAGAGTGTCAGGATGGACAAGATTCGATGGTATGCGCGTTGAGTTTCGTGAGCCTCCCGTAGACAATGAACGCGTGAGTCTGAGCAAGCACCGGATCGCCGATTACCTGCGGCCCAAAACACTGACGATGTTGTTGCTCGGATTTTCTTCAGGTCTTCCTTTTTTTCTGATCGGCAATACGTTCGGCTACTGGCTTCGCGACGAGCACACCTCCCTGACGGCGATCGGGTTTCTTTCCTGGGTGGGCATCGCCTATTCGCTGAAGTTTCTGTGGGCGCCCTTGATAGATCGCGTGGACTTGCCGTTGTTTAAGCGGCTTGGACATCGGCGCGGATGGATAATGTTCTCCCAGATCGTCGTCGGGCTCGCGCTTGCTGCCATGGGCGGCATCGGTACGAAAGCCGGGCTCGGCCGGCTAGGTGCATTTGCGCTCGTCGTCGCCTTCGCTTCATCCACACAGGACATTGTGGTCGACGCCTGGCGAATTGAATCGGCGGACGACGGAGAAGAACAAGGCCTCCTCGCTTCTGCCTATCAATTCAGCTACCGCCTGGCGCTTCTGACCGCGGATTCCCTTATCCTCATCGTGGCAGCGGTCGTGGGCTGGCGCATGTCCTACGGCATCTACGGCACATGTATGGCCGTTGGAATGATCGCGACCTGGTTTGCGAAGGAACCGGAACGCGCGGACGCAGTGATGAATGAAAAGGAGCGCGAAGCGCTTTGGACGCCACGGGGCTTCTTCGACGCTGTCGTGGGACCGTTCATCGCGTTCTTTCGCGCGCATGGCTGGCTTGCGTTTGTGATGTTAGCGGCTATCAGCCTCTACCGCGTGCCTGACTTCGTCATGGGTCCGATGGCGAATCCCTACTACCACGACCTCGGTCTTTCGAAGGAAACGGTCGGAGCGGTGCGCGGCTCAATCGGACTCTTGGCTACGTTTGCGGGCATCGCAGCGGGCGGATTCTGCTCCCTGAAGCTTGGCTATATGCGCGCGCTGATCATCGGGGGCATTGTGCAGGCAGCCGCGATTGCCGCGTATGCGACTCTCGCGTTCGCGGGCACGAGCATTCGTCTTTTCGCCCTCGTCATGGTAGCTGACAACTTCAGCATCAGCTTTGCCGGCGTTGCGCTCGTTGCGTATATGTCGAGTCTCACCAATCTGGGATACACCGCCACGCAGTATGCGCTCTTGAGTTCAACTTATGCCTGGTTGGGAAAGATCTTGAAGGGGTTTTCCGGCGCCGCGGTCGAAAGCCTGAGCTCCACGCACGGCCTCGTTCACGCCTATGGCATTTTCTTTATCGTTTGCGGACTGACCGGCGTGCCTGGTGTCCTTCTGTTCGCGGCATTGGATTACTGGCACAGGCGGAAGCAACCGGCCCCAACCTCTGCCCAGGAAAGTCTTCAGTTGTAACGTAAAGCCACTGTCCGGTCGACACGCGCGCGGTATCCCTCGTCTAAGGAGATGCCTAGCGACGCGCGTAATCGTCTCTTCGACGCGCCGCACATGGTGGTATTCCCCGTGCTGGCGGTGCTGCTCTCTGTTCTGGCGTTCAATTTGTTGGGTGATGCCTGGCGTGACTGGCTCGATCCCCGAACCCGTTCCCAAATGACCGCCCTCGAAAGCAGCCGCTGACCCTTTGGAGTGCGGTAGCTCAGCTACCGCTTTTACGATTGAATCCCTACCACCCGTCTTCCACTCACGGGTTCTTTACGTATACATACGGGACAATTTCCGAAAGCGCTCCGCCTCTATCCCTTATTCAACAAAACCGGCGTCCCTCTTCCCAAGCCCAGCGTCTTCGACGCGCTTCCCTTATTCACGCCAATCTCGAGATTTCCGCTCGATCCCACATATGCAATCGCCTCACCCGCATTGCCGTGCGCAAACGTCGGCACCAGCCTGCTCACCGAGTGGCTGCCCACCTGCAAATTAATCTGACCCTTTTTGATCGCGTCGGCCGGCAAATCCTCACCGCGGAAATTTGTGATCAAATTACCGAAGGAATCCACCTTCAGCACCACGCCCTTCAAGAGGCCATCCGCTTCCTTCGGCCTCGGCAGGGCAAATCGCTTGAAGTCCGTAACCTCTTCGCCCATGCTTCCTGGCTGCCAGTTCTTCGAAAGCCATCCCGCCACCGGCGCAAAAACATCGCGCCCGTGAAACGTCTTGCTCACCGGATGCAAAAAGTAATGCTCTGCGGTCAGATGCCGGACCAAAAAACTCTGCTCTTTCTCATACACGCCCGAGAGCACGCCATTATCCGGCGCAAGGAAATACTGATTCTGCCCGCTCACAATCAGCGGACGCCGCTCCGTTCCTACTCCAGGATCCACAACCACCACGTGAATCGTGCGCGGTGGAAAATAAGGATACGCGTTGGCAATAACGGTCGCGCCATCGAGCAGGTCGAACGGCGTCACTCCGTGCGTGATATCTACAATCTGCACATCGGGATTGATTCCAAGGATGACACCCTTCAGCACACCCACCAGGTGGTCGTTCGCGCCGTAATCGGTCGTCAAGGTAATGATCGGATTCGTCAAGTCTCTCTCCCTCTGAATTCTCAAAACTGCCATTGACACGCGGGATGGAGAGGCACCCCGCTCTCTCGACGCTATCCGACGCCGCCCCCGGAATCAAGAACGCCCGAGCAGCGAGGCCGCGCATTCGCCAATGCCACTCCATCTACCGCTGGCTTCTTCTTATCTGATCGCTGATTGCCGTTTTCCTTTAGTTCCGTTGATCGCCTCAAATGGGCGGATTTTCCTCCCTGAGTACTCGCTTGCCTTCCAGACGTGCCCATCGTACGATTTAAAATTGGTGTGTCACCCGGATTTTGCACAGAGGAGTTGTGTGTCTCGCCGGGCCAGGAAATGCGATTCTCGCGTTCCTGCTAGTTGGTCCAGGAGAATGCCCGAATGAAATCGGTCGTGGTGGTTGGCGCGCAGTGGGGCGATGAAGGTAAGGGCAAAGTCGTCGATTATCTCGCAGGCTCGTTCGATTACATCGCACGCGTCGCTGGCGGCCACAATGCGGGCCACACCGTCATCATCGGCAAGGACCGGTACGTCCTCCAGCTCATCCCCTGCGGCATCCTGCGCCCCAAGCAGCACGTCATCATCGGCCCTGGCGTCGTCGTCGATCCCTCCGCCCTCGTCAACGAAATCGAAATGCTCGAAAAGGCACATCTCAGCGTCGCCGGCCGCCTGCACGTCAGCAATCGCGCTCACCTGATCTTTCCGTATCACCGCGAACTCGACAAAGCCGCCGAATCCGCCCGCGGCGAAAATAAAATCGGCACCACATCGCGCGGCATCGGTCCCGCCTACGAAGATAAAATGGCCCGGCGCGGCCTGCGCATGGTGGACTTGCTCGATCCCGATCTCTTCCGCGAAAAAGCCGCCCGCGTCGTCGCCGAGAAAAACCGCATCGCTCAGGGAGCCTACGGCGCAAACGTGGATTTCTCGCACGAGGTCGAAGAAACCCTCCGTCTAGGCGAAAAAATCAAGGCCTACATCTGCGATACCGCCGAACTAGCCAATCGCGCCCTCGACGAAGGCAAGTCCGTCCTCTTCGAAGGTGCCCAGGGCACCATGCTCGACATCGACCATGGCACCTACCCCTTCGTCACCTCCTCCAGCGCCACCTCCGGCGGCGCCACCACGGGCATGGGAGTTCCCCCCACCAAAATTCGCCACGTCCTCGGCATTTCCAAGGCTTACACCACGCGCGTCGGCGGCGGCCCTTTCCCCACCGAAATGCCCGACCTCGAAGCCCAGGAAGTTCGCGAGCGCGGCAAGGAATTTGGCGCCGTCACAGGACGCCCGCGCCGCTGCGGCTGGCTCGACCTCGCCGAACTGCGCTACGCAAAAATGATCAACGGGATTGATTCCCTCGTTGTCACCAAGCTAGATGTCTTCGACACCCAGCGCGAAATCAGGGTGGGTGTCGGCTACACCTACAAGGGCTCGCCCATCCACGAAATGCCCGCCTCCGCCGAGGTCTACGAGCGCGTCACACCCGTCTACAAAACCCTTCCCGGCTGGTGCGAGTCCACCTACGGCGTTAAAGATGCAGCCAAGCTGCCCAAAGCCGCCATAGACTATCTCCGCTTGGTCTCCGACCATCTCCAGATCGAAATTGGCATGATCTCGACCGGCCCCGAGCGCGACGCCACCATAATCCAGCCTGGCACTCTCCTCGCCCGCTGGCTCTAAACTTCTGCTCCTTCTCTTGTGGCCCCGCCCACCGCGGCGGGCGGACCGCGCTTCCGCTTTTTTCATTCCGGGTCTTCTGCCGCGCTACAATGGTGTTCCTTACAAGGACTCCTTGATGCTCCCATTTCAAGAGGCACGCAAACTTGTCATCCAAAAAACCACGCCGCATCTCCTCTCTCACCCGCGCCAAGCCTCAAAAAAGAATCTTGCTGAAGCCCTCGGCGACGCCCTCGCCCAGGAAGTTCGCTCCGACCGCGACTACCCTCCCTTCCACCGCTCCACCCGCGATGGCTATGCCGTCCGCGCCTCCGACGCTGCCAAGGGGGCAACCCTCCGCTGTATTGGTGAAATCAAGGCCGGCGATACCGTTACCCAACCGCTCGCTCCCGCCTCTTGCGTCCAGATAATGACCGGCGCCGCAGTACCCGCGGGAGCCGATGCTGTTGTCATGATCGAATTCACCGAGCGTGCCGGAGACAACGTCACCTTTCAACGCGCTACCAACCCAGGCCAGAATATCGTCAAGAAGGGAAGCGAAGCCCATTCCGGCGACATCGCTCTCAAGCCCGGTCTCCGCCTCGGTTTTGCCGAACTAGCCCTCGCCGCGCAAGTCGGTGCGGCTGAGTTGCTCTGTGCCCGCCGCCCACGCGTCGCTATTCTTTCTACCGGCGACGAGGTCGTTCCCATCACCGAACAACCCGGCCCCTTCCGCATTCGAAACAGCAACAGCGTCTCCCTCGCGGCACAAGTTCGCCTAGCCGGCGCCGAACCCGTCCCCCTCGGTAACGCCCTCGACCGGGTCGACGACCTCGGCGCCAAAATCGAGCTCGGCCTCAAGGAAGACATCCTCGTGCTGTCCGGGGGCGTCTCCATGGGCAAATACGACCTCGTCGAAACCGTCCTGAAATCCCTCGGCGCCGAATTCTATTTCGACGCCGTCGCCATCCGTCCAGGCAAGCCCGCCGTATTCGGCCGGTGCCGCGACACGTTTGTCTTCGGCCTCCCGGGGAATCCGGTCTCTACCATGGTCACATTCCAACTCTTTGTCACCCCCGCGATCGACGTGCTGGGCGGCGCCCGTCCGCGCCCCCTTCCGCTTCTCGAAGCCAACCTCACCAAGACACTTCACGAAAAACCGGGCCTTACCCACTTTCTCCCTGCTCATTTCGAGTGGACCGGCGTCTCCCCCGAAGTCCAACCCCTTACCTGGCAAGGCTCCGGCGATATCGCCGCGCTCACCCACGCCAACTGCTTCATCGTCGTTCCGGCTGACCGCCAGGACATTTCCGCCGGAGAGAAAGTTTCCGTTCTGCCCCGCCTCGACGTAATCTAATTTTGAGTGCGGGAGTAAAGCTCCCGCTTTTGCGGTACAAAAACTCGTCACCAAAATCAAAATGCCAAAACTCTCTCATTACACCACCCGCGGCGAAGTCAGCATGGTCGACGTCTCCGCCAAAGCCATCACCACCCGCACCGCTATTGCCCATGCCTTCGTCCGCATGTCTCCCCGCGTCCTCCGGGCCGTCCGCCGCTTGAAAAATCCAAAGGGCAATCCACTCGAAATCGCCCGCATCGCCGGCATTGCGGCCGCCAAGCGCACTGCCGAGTGGATACCTCTTTGTCACCCCATCCCCCTCACCCACATTGATGTGACCCCCCGCCTGTGCAAAGATGGAGTGGAACTCCAGTCCCGGGCAACCGCCGCAGCGCAAACTGGCGTGGAGATGGAAGCGCTGGTCGCGGTCACCTGTGCCGCTCTCACGGTCTACGACATGTGCAAAGCACTCGACAAGGGAATTGAAATCGCGCACATTCACCTCCTCGAAAAAACAGGTGGAAAAAGCGGCGATTACCTGCGCCCGTCCGGCCGAAAAATGCGGGCAGGCCGAAAATGACCTCCGCTGCCAGCAAGTCCGTCAAACTCCTTCTTGCGGACGATAATCCGCTGATGCGTGATCTCGTCTCCAAATCCCTCGAGCCATTCTGTGAAGTTGTGATCGCCTCCGATGGCGCCGACGCCTTACTGAAAGTCATCGACGATCCTCCCGATGTTATTCTTTGCGACTACAAAATGCCGGGCCTCGATGGCCGCCAGCTCTTCGAAAAACTTCGTGGCCGCGAAGCCACCCGCCACATCCCGTTCCTGTTTATGGCCAGCCGCACGGATATCGAGGAAAAGCTTCGTCCCATGGTGGACGGCGTCGAGGATTTCATCGCCAAGCCTTTCCTGGCCAAGGATCTCGTTCGCATGGCCAAGAAAATAGTCGACCGCCTGCATCTCGAAAAGCTTCAGAAGCGCGCCTCGCGGCCCGGCGTGATCCAGGGACGCCTCGAAGAAATGAGCATGATTGACCTGATGCAGTCGCTCGAGATGGGCCAGAAGTCCTGCCGTCTGCACGTGCAGAAAGCCGGCGAGGCAGGGGAGCTTTTTTTCGCCAGCGGGCAATGCCGGGACGCAAAGATTGGGACTCTCGTCGGCGACGAGGCCGTCTACAAGGTTTTGTTGTGGACCGAAGGCGAGTTCGAAATCGACTTTAACGCCGCCAATGCTTCCTCCAGTACCACCACCACGCGCAACACCACCGGCCTCCTGATGGAAGCCATGCGTCTGATGGACGAAGCCAGCCGCGACGCGGTTCCATCGAATTGACCGCCCCTATGCGCGTTGCCGTTCTCACCATCAGCGATTCCGTCGCCCACGACGAGCGTATTGACCTCTCTGGGCCCGCCGTCGTCCAGCGCTGCCGCGAACTCGGCTGGGAAGTCACCTCTTTGCTGAAGTGCTCCGACGACCCCGGCCAGGTGCGCTCCCATCTGCGCCAGCTTGCCGATTCGCGCCGCGTAGATCTCATCCTCACCACTGGCGGCACTGGCCTCGGTCCTCGCGACAACACCCCCGAAGCCACTCTCGACGTCGCCGAAAAGGTGATCCCCGGCCTTTCCGAAGAAATGCGCCGCAAGGGCGCCGCGCAAACTCCCACCGCCGTGTTGTCTCGTGGCGTTGCCGTCGTCCGCCACTTCTCCCTCATCCTCAATCTTCCCGGCAGCCCCAAAGGCGCCGTTGAATCACTCGACACTCTCGCCCAGCTCCTTCCCCACGCCATCCAGGTCCTCCACGGCGCCCGCCACGATTGAATAGCGTTTCTTATTTTTGTTCTTGATGGTTCAGTTTCGAACTCGGGGGAGCCCACTCCCCGCCTGCAGTCCGGGTAGGGCCCGCCTTCTGAGGAGGGCCGCTCTACCGTTTTCAGACAGCTTGGAGAGACTTGTGAACGTCAGTTGAGTCAGCGTCGGCGTTCTGCGCCAGTGTCATCTTGTAGTGCAAACGCAGGATCGTAAGCCCCACAAAAGTAATTTCGTGATCCGTGCGGAGGATGCCGTCTTCATCGGCATACACATGAAAAATCTCATGCAGCGTCTTGAAATTCCGCACCCGCCAGTGGTCAGCACCCGATTCCACGATGCGGTAAAATCCCGATCTCCCGAACGCTGCTCCCGTGGATACCAATCCAAACGTCCCGTCCGCATACCCACAGGGCCGCAAATACACGTTGCTGCTCCCAAAACACGGAAACGTCACCTTGACGCAAGGATTCGTTTCTCCCGGTATCAGCGTCGTGGAATAAAGCCCCGCATAAATCACTTTCCCGGTGGCGCGGAATCTGCGAAGCCAACCGGTGTACGCCAATCTCCCGGAGCCCATTTCGCGCAATTGCACGACTTCGCTGGTCATCCCCTTCGCCACTTCCAGCGACGAGATGGGGAAATTCAGCTGGTCCATCCGCCGGCTTATGAATTCCACCAGGAGCCAGAGCACAAACTTCCCCGCGAAATACACCTCGCTCCACACTTCCAGCTTGTATTGCGCGGTGTGTTCGTAAAAATGCCGGATTCGGGGGTCCACCCGCTGCGGATCGAACGAGGGTCCGCGCAGCTGCTCAAAGCTGGGAATGAGTCCCGCGTCCGGTGGCTGGCTGATCTCCAATATCTCTTCTTCCGCAATTCGTTGGTAAACCCCGGTACCAATCACTCCCGGTTTTCCAAGCACGCAATCGAGCCAGGGGGCCTCTTGCTTGCGAATCGTTCTCCCCGTTAGCCGCACGAGCCACTCGATGCTCACCTGCAACAGCAGTCCCAAGCCCGAGTACACCGCCGCGCGCACGCCCGTCGGTTCTTCCTCGACGGAAACGCATCGCTTTTCCGCGGGCGAGGGATTCCCTTGTGATTGCAGACTCATCTTGGCCCAATTATCCCACCCCACGGCTCGAGCAAGTTTTCAATTCCGCCCAAGTTTCTACCCGGTTACGCTCCGTCGTCAAAAGGGATCTGGGCAGCGCCGCGAACTATTTGTCAACAACGGGTAGGACGATTCGCGACGCGTGCTCGGCATCGTGAAGCACCATGATCCGCCCTATTCGGCTATCTTTCGACACGATCTCCGATTCGCCCGTCTGCAGATTCCGCGAAAAATGCGGATAAAACGCACCGCTGATTTGCACGCGAATCTTGTGACCCTTCAAGAACGCATTGCTGGTCAGCATGCGATTCAGCGTCAGTTTGTAAATCTTTCCGGGCTCCAAAAGCTCCGGCTTCACCGTTTCATTCCGCCAACTCGCCCGCAGCACATCCAATCCCGGGCTCATCAGATTGAGCGCCGTGCCATCCGGCGCCACGTCCAGCAGCTTCACCCACAGATCAAAATCCTTCACGTCTGCCGAAACATAGATCTCCGCGGTAATCGGCCCCGTCACTTCCGTATCCTTCGCCATCGGCTCGCTGTCAAACACGAGAACATCTTCCCGCCCGGCCAATGCCCTGTAGTCATGCGCACCGTAAGAGTCATAAATGTCTAAAACCGGATGCGCGGGATCGGAGCTGAATGAACTGGTCTCTGCCTTGGAGTTCGCACTAACGTTCAGTAGCTTCCCAACTCGGCTGCTCACTGAATCCGCCCCCAGATAGAGCGAAGCCGCTTGTGCACGTTTTAGCGGCCACGACTTCTCGTCTCGCCACGTATTCGTCCCCATCACAAAAATCCGCACAGGCGCTTCTTTCTCGATACCGTTATCCACGCCGCGCAAATAATGATCCATCCAGCGCAAAATCAACTCGTCGTAATCTACGGGCGCTGTTGGACCGAATTCGCGCTCTCCGCTCTTCTGTGTGTCCTGTGCGCCGTGCGTCCACGGGCCGATGATCGTCCGCGTCGCCGGATCTTTTGCGCCCTTCCGTGCCGCCAGCAACCCGTTGAAACTTGTCGTAGCCCCGTCCGGCCCGTATGCTTCGTCATACCAGCCCGAAAAATTCAGCACCGCGCAATGTACCCGATCATACTTGTTTCGAAGCTCGGCCCAGTCCCACCACGGATCCGCAGGCGCATGCGCAAGCCATTCGTAATAAAATGGCGCCGCGCGTTTCAAATCGGGCAGATCGCGCAACGGCAAATACCCCTCCATGCGCTCATGCTCCGATCTCCAAGCAGCTTTCGCCTCTTCCTCAGTTTTTGGCCCGGGCAAATTCTTCCGCTTTCGAGCATCCGGCGCGATGTTCATCCAGATCCACTCCAGCCAAGAGCCGTCGAATAATCCGCCCGAATAGAAAAAGTTCCGGGGCGTCGAAAACGTCATCGCCGGAACCATCGCTTTCAGGTGAGGAGGATTTTCCATCGCCGCCAGCCATTGGACTGCTCCGGGATACGACAATCCAAATGTCCCTACATTTCCGTCCGACCACGGCTGCTGCGCCGCCCATTCAATCGTGTCGTATCCATCCTTGCCTTCGTTTTGATATGGCAAGAACTCGCCGTCCGAGGCGTTTCGTCCGCGCACATCCTGGATCACCACTGCATATCCGCGCCCAGGAATCTTTTCAAACGTGCTCCACTCCTTCGGCGCATCTCCCTTCCCATATGGCGTTCGATACACCAGGGTAGGGAATCGGCCTTCCGTCTTCGGCAGCCAGACATCAGCTCGCAGCACCACGCCATCCCTCATTGGGACGGCCACATTTCTGAGCGCTTCTCGCGACGTCGCGGTTTGGCCCTTCTCTCTGGCCGACCCGAAAAGCCAAGCGCCGCACAAAATCGCCAGCCCAAAACCGACCATCCCAACCGCTTCATGTTTTCTCATTGCGTCCCGCATTCTATCCGAACCCCTCCACAAACGCTTGTTGACCCTTCGCCGCGCCTCCGTAACAATGTTTGCATCATGACCAGCAAACTCTCCGGCAACAAACTCGCCGTCCTTGGCACGGGCAAGTTAGGCAGCATTCTCCTTCGCGCCTACCTGAAGCAAAAGCTCTTCTCTCCGAAGAACGTAACCGCCACAGTCCGCCACGAAGAGAAAGCCGCCGTGCTTACCAAAGAACTCGGGGTTTCCACCTCCACCGACAACCGCAAAGCCGTTCGCGGGGCCGACATCGTCATCCTCGGCGTAAAGCCCCAGGTCGTTGGCGACGTCCTTAAGGAAATCAAGCCCGAACTCGGCAAGGACACGCTCGTAATCTCCGTCGCCGCTTCGGTTCCCACCGCTTATATCGAACAGCGGCTCGGTGAAGAAATCCCCGTCATTCGCGCGATGCCCAACACCTGTTCCATGGTCGGCACCGGCATGACCGGCATCTGCAAAGGCGCCCACGCCTCTGCTGAACACCTCGAAATCGCCAAGGCCCTGTTTGACGCCGTCGGCCGCACCGTCGTCGTCGACGAAAAAAACATGGACGCGGTCACCGGCCTTTCCGCCAGCGGTCCCGCCTTCGCCTATATCATCCTGGAATCTCTGGCCGAAGCCGGCGTAAAAGTCGGCCTCCCCCGAGATGTCGCAACGCTGCTCGCCGCGCAAACCATGAAAGGCTCAGCCAGCGTCGTCCTCGAAACCGGTCATCACCCCGCCCTGTTGAAAGACTCCGTCACCACTCCCGCGGGCTGCACCATCGACGGCATCATGGAACTCGAGGAAGGGAAGCTCCGCGTCACTCTCATCAAGGCCGTAGTGAAAGCTACGCAACGCGCCGGGGAACTTCTCTTCGAAAAGTAGTCCTTCCGTTGTACGGTATCTGTAAGGTCGCTCGCCCGCGGCCTTTCGGACATTACCCCAAGTTTGGGAGGTATCGGCGAATGGTTTTCTTCGCGCGGCATCTTTTCCTGCTTTTCCTGTGGTGTCTCTGCTTGCCCAGTCTCGTCCTGGCTCAGACAGCCAAAGAATCTCCAGCGACAAAGGCCCCCAGAAATGCCGGCTGGGCAACCTCCGAAAAAGCGGTAACCAAGCTTGAGCAGGAATGGTTTAAGATCCAACTCGCCCACGACTGGGACAAATTGCGCCAGCTCCTCGGCGACGATTTCCAGTTGATCGAATCCGACGGCCGCCTCGGTGACCGCGACTCTATGATCGCCGGCTACAAGGAAGAAGCGCCCTCGGTCGCGACCATCAGCATGACGCTTCTTGTCTCCCACGCCGTCAGCAACGACACCGTCGTCGCCACCGGACTCGATGACATCAGCCTTCGCCAGCGTGATGGCTCCATCTCCCACCGCTACGAACGCTTCACCGACGTGTGGATTCTCCGCAATAACCAGTGGGTCTGCGTCGCCGAGCAAATCACCCTCGCCCACCCCCAATAGTTTGGGCCCTGCAAGCGAAGACGTGTCATCCTGAAGTTATCCGACGAGGATCGCTGAAGGACCTCAACTTCAATCCCACCGACTCATCAAATCGGGTCACTATCGAAGAAACCGGCCTTCATGTGTGTTAGCATTCGCCCATAGGCCAATCGATGCCCGCCGCCTACATTCCGCTTCTCCTCTTCTCTCTGCTGGTACTCTCCTTTCCCGTCGTCACGCTTATCATCTTTAAATATGTTCGCCCCGGCTCCCGCGGCGGCCCCGCCAAATTTCAGCCTTACGAATGCGGCATCCTCCCGGAAACCAGCGCCCGCGGACGCTATTCCGCGCGCTTCTACATTATCGGCATGCTCTTCGTGATCTTCGACGTGGAAACCATCTTTCTTTTTCCCTGGGCAATCCTGTTCCGATCGTGGCTCGCCCAACATCTTGCCGCATTCGCTCTATCCTCCATGTTTGTTTTTCTCGGCATCCTCCTCGTCGGATACGTCTGGCTTTACAAAAAGGGCGCGCTCGATCTTGCTTGATTGTTTCTGCCCTGCTCTGATTTCCTTCCGAACCTGAACTTATCTTTCATTTGCCTGCTCCGCATTGACGCCACTCTAGGCGTGTGTTAGAAACCCTGTGAGCGATCCTTCTTTGCCGCGCAGTCGCACGGTCGGTATTCGCATGTAGTCCAGTTCGTACACTTCGCTCCTACCCTTCGCGAGTTGTTTGTTATGCGGTGTTCTCGGGGGAATGAAATTCGCGCCTGCGTCCCGCTTCCGGCCAGGCAATCCGAGAGCAGCCCAAGGTTCAAGGGTCCATGGCAGACGAGTCCAAGGCACCCCAATCGCCCGAAAGTTCACAGCCAGGCGTGTCTGGCTCTTCCCCGGCGCCATCCTCTGCGGGTGCATCTCCGTCTTCCCCCGCAAAATCTGCTGCCTCTGCTACGCTGCAGGTTCCTCTCGACAACGAACTCTCTCGCCGCTATCGCGAACGCTTTGGCGCCGTAATTCTGGATGCGCTTGAAGACCGCAAGCAACCCATCATCATCATCGATGCCCCGCAACTTCTCGAAATCGCCCGCTACTCCCACGACGAGGAAAAATTTGATCTGCTCGAGGATTACACCGCCGTCGACTGGCCGCGCCGTGAAAAACGGTTCGACCTCGTCGCGCAGCTCTATTCCTTCACTCACAACTCCTGCCTTCGCCTGAAAATTCCTCTCTCCGCCGACGAGCAACCCTCCACACTCGTCCCCATCTGGCCTGCCGCCAACTGGCTCGAGCGCGAAATCTTCGATCTCTTTGGCATTCCCTTCGACGGTCATCCCAATCTGAAGCGCATTCTGCTTCCCGACGAGTGGCAGGGGCATCCCCTTCGCAAGGACTACGACATTCTTCAACAGGACACCGCATGGGTCCGGGAAAATCTCGGCATTGAGAGCGGCCAGTAGGATGTGAACATTTTGGCTGATACCGCACACGAAAACGCCGCGCAGAAAACCGACACGCTCTTCGGCGCCGATGAACTCATCATCAACATGGGGCCGCAGCATCCCTCCACCCATGGTGTTCTGCGCGTCAAACTTAAGCTCGACGGCGAACGCGTCGTCGGCTCCGAGTGCGTCATCGGCTATCTGCATCGCGGCGTCGAGAAAATCGCCGAGAATCGCACCTACCAGCAATTCGCTCCCTACGTCGATCGCATGGATTACGTTTCCGCGGTCAGCAACGGCCTCGGCTATTGCGAAGCGGTCGAAAAACTTCTCGTTGTCGAAGCTCCTCCCCGCGCCCGGGTCATTCGCACCATTCTCACGGAGCTCCAGCGCATCGCCAGCCACCTTCTCTGGCTCGGCACACACGCCCTTGATATCGGTGCGCTCACGCCGCTCTTCTACTGCATGCGCGAGCGTGAAGAAATTCTCAAGATTTTTGAAAAGTACTGCGGCGCGCGCCTCACCACGCACGCCTTCCGCATCGGCGGGCTCCAGTATGAGGCCTACGACACCCTGGAAAAAGACGTCGAACGATTTTGCAAAGAGTTCGAGGGCCGAATCCAGCAGTATTCTGACCTGCTCACCGGCAACAGCATCTGGATCGGCCGCACCCGCAATGTCGGCCTGCTCAATTCCGCCGATTGTATCGCTCTCGGTACAAGCGGTCCGGTCCTTCGCGCCAGCGGCGTGAAATGGGACGTGCGCAAGGCCAGGCCCTACGCCGCCTACGACCAGTACAAATTCGACATTCCCGTCGGCACTCGCGGCGACACTTACGACCGATACATGGTGCGCCTCGAAGAGATGCGCCAGTCGCGCCTCATCTGTCTCCAGGCCATCGAAAACATTCCCGCAAGTCCAATCATGGCCCGCGTCGGCAAAGTCCTGAAGCCGCCCGTGGGCGAGGTGTATCACGCCATTGAAGCCCCAAAAGGCATCCTGGGCTATTACATCGTCAGTGACGGTTCCATCCAACCGTATCGCGTCCGCATCCGTCCGCCGTCCTTCATCAATCTTCAGGCTCTCGATAAAATGATTCGCGGCCACTTGGTCACCGATGTCGTCGCCATCATTGGCACGCTCGACATCGTCCTCGGCGAGGTGGATCGCTAGCCATGAGCCCCACCCTCCATTCCATTCTCGCTTTTGTGCAGGCCTGGTGGGTTGAGCTAATCTGCGCCGTCCTGATCGTGCTCGTTGTGCCTCTCATCGCCGGCTACATCGTTCTCGTCGAACGCAAGGTCATGGCCGATATGCAGGCGCGTCTCGGCCCGATGCGCGTCGGCCCGCATGGCCTGCTGCAGCCAATCGCGGACGCCCTGAAGCTCCTCATCAAGGAAGATCTCATTCCCGATAACGCTGACCAATTTATCTTCTGGCTCGCTCCGGTGCTTTCCATGACCGCCGCGCTCACTTCGATGGGTGCCGTCGCCTTCGGCCCGTGGTTTCAGGTCGCGCGCGATATCAACATCGGCCTGCTCTTCGTCGTCGGCGTCAGCGCCCTTGGCCCTTTCGGCATCGTCCTCGGCGGTTGGGCTTCCAACAATCACTATTCCATCATCGGCGCGCTTCGCAGCACCGCTCAGCTCATCAGCTACGAAACCACGGCCGGCTTCGCTCTCGTCAGCGGATTCCTCCTCGCCGGCACTCTGAATGTACGCACCATCGTCGAAAACCAGCGCACCGACCACGCCTGGTACGTCTTCCTCGCTCCCGTCGGCTTCTTCACCTATCTCGTCGCCTCCATCGCCGAAACCAATCGCGCGCCCTTCGACCTTCCCGAAGCCGAGTCGGAGCTCGTCGCCGGCTACATGACCGAATACAGCGGTTTCCGCTGGTCGCTCTATTTCCTCGCCGAATACGCCAACATGATCGTCGTTGCGTCAGTCGGCACCACTCTCTTCCTCGGCGGCTGGCTGCGGCCGTTTCCCAATGCCCACTGGCTCGGTTGGCTGGATGCCGCACCCGCTCTGCTCCTTGCGCTTGTCGGGGCGTTTTGCGTCTACAGGGCAGGGAAGCAGCCCGCCCGCGTGCAATCCCTCTTCATGTGGGCCGTAGCACTCGCCTGCTTCGTCATCGCGGCGATTTTTGCGGTCTCCGCACCACTCGCATTCGCGCCGCTGCACTTCATGCACGACGGCCTGTATGGCGCCTTCTGGTTTCTCTTTAAGGTTTCCGCCTACATTTATCTCTTCATGTGGCTGCGCTTCACGCTCCCGCGCTTTCGATTCGATCAGCTCATGCGCCTCGGCTGGCACATCCTGATCCCTCTGGCCCTCGTCAACGTTGTCGGCGTCGCCATCGCCCTGGCGCTGCACTCCGAATTCGGCTTAAACCGTTGGCTGGCTATGGTCATCACCACCCTAGCCACGCTTGGGGCCGCCATGCTTCTGCTTCGCTGGAACGACAAGTATTCCGCCGCCGCTTCCGCCGCGCTGCTCGCGGACTCCTCCATCGTGGAGGAAACCAATGCTGGATAGCGTCATTTTCTACTTCTTTGCGGGAATCGCAGTGATCAGCGCGGCACTCATGATCACGCGGCGCAACGCCATCCATAGCGCCGTTTTTCTGATCACCACGCTTCTCGCCACCGCCGGAATCTTTCTTCAGCTCCGCGCCGAATTTCTCTTCATCGCGCAGATCATTCTTTATGTCGGCGGCATCATGGTGTTGTTCATCTTCGTGATCATGCTCGTTCGGCTGGATGTTCCCCTGCCGCAGATCCGTTCACGTACGCAGAAGTGGATCGCCCTCTTCGTCGCCCTCGCCGTTGGTGTGGAAGCTGGCGTCGTGCTTCTTCTCGCTCGTAAAGTTCCCGGTCAGGGTCTCCTCATTCCGAATCCTGTACCTGCGGATAAGCTCCCCCCCAACACGGAAGAACTCGCAAATAGTTTGTTCCATTCGTATCTTCTCCCTTTTGAAATCGCCAGCGTTTTGCTGCTCGTCGCGATGGTAGGAGCCGTGGTCATGGCCAAGAAAAGGACCGACGCCCCATGATGCCCATCGGCCATTACCTGTTCCTCAGCCTCGCGCTCTTTCTCATCGGCGCCATCGGCGTCATCACGCGCCGCAACGTCATCATCGTTCTCATGTCCATCGAGCTGATCCTGAACGCCGTCAACATCAATCTCGTCGCTTTCTCGCGTTACTTCGGCGACGTCGCCGGACAAGTCTTCGCCCTCTTCATCATCGCCGATGCCGCTGCGGAAGCCGCCGTCGGCCTCGGCATCATCATCGCCTTCTTCCGCAACCGCGAAACCGTTCTCGCCGACGAAATGGATCTCCTCAAATGGTAACCCTCACTCCATCGCGCTTCGTCCCCGAGGCCTGCCGATGAGCACCCCCGGCTACTTCCTCGCTCACCTCTGGCTCATCCCGCTCTTTCCGCTGGTAAGCGCCGCCATAATGTTTTTCTTCGGCCGCCGCCTGTCGAAAGAAGCCGTCAACCTCTTTTGCGTCGGCAGCGTGTTCCTCTCTTTCCTGCACGCCTTCGGTGCCGTCCTCAAACTCCTCACGATTCCCGCGACCCAGCAGCGCATCTACCAGCAGATTCTCTTCCCATGGGTCACGCCCGGCACCATGTCCACCTCCACGGGTATCGTCAATTTTGTCGCCGACTGGGGTTATCTCCTCGATCCGCTTTCCTGCGTGATGGTCATCGTCGTCACCTTCGTCGGCCTTCTCATTCACGTCTACTCCATCGGCTACATGGCTCACGAAGGTGGCTACTACCGCTTCTTCGGCTATCTGAACCTCTTCATGTTCTCCATGCTCATACTTATCCTCGCAAATAACCTCCTGCTCCTATTTGTTGGCTGGGAAGGCGTGGGCCTCTGCAGCTATCTGCTTATCGGCTTCTATTTCCTGAAAAAGTCCGCCGCCGACGCAGGCAGAAAAGCCTTCATCGTCAATCGCATTGGTGACGCGGGCTTTCTCATTGGCCTCCTGCTCGTTGCCGCAACTTTTGGCACCGTCCGTTTCACCTCCCAAGGGCTCGACGATCCATCTGTCTTCCCGGGAATTCTGCAATCGCTCTCCGCCCTGGTCGCGCAACCCCAGTTCGCTTACGGCGCGCCCGTTTACACCGCCATCGCCCTGCTTCTTTTTGTTGGTGCCACCGGAAAATCCGCGCAAATCCCGCTCTACGTCTGGCTCCCCGACGCGATGGAAGGCCCCACGCCCGTCAGCGCGCTCATTCACGCCGCCACCATGGTCACCGCCGGCGTCTACATGGTCGCGCGCATGAGCGCCATCTATCAACTCGCTCCCGTCGCCATGGACGTCGTCGCCATCATCGGTGCCACCACCGCCATCTTCGCCGCCACCATGGCCGTCGTCCAAACCGACATAAAAAAAATCCTCGCCTACTCCACCATCAGCCAGCTCGGCTACATGTTCCTCGCCCTCGGCGTGGGAGCCTTCGCGGCTGGCATCTTCCACCTGATGACACACGCTTTCTTCAAAGCACTGCTCTTCCTCGGTGCCGGCAGCGTCATTCACTCTCTCTCCGGCCAGCAGGACATCCGCAAAATGGGCGGCTTGCGGTATACCATCCCCGTAACTTCGGTTCCTTTCATAATTGCGACGTTGGCTATCACCGGTGTTCCAGGACTCTCCGGCTTTTTCAGCAAAGACGAAATTCTTGGTCATGCCTTCAATCGCCACCTGATGATGGACCGCTACCTCGCCCTCTGGTCCGTCGGCGTTATCACCGCTGGCCTCACATCGTTCTACATGTTCCGCCTGCTCTTCGAAACCTTTTACGGCATGTCCCGCCTCCCTTTCGAAGCTGAAGGCCATATTCACGAAACTCCGAAAACCATGACCGTTCCGCTGATGATTCTCGCTTTTTTCTCCATCGTCTCCGGATGGCTTGCACTACCTGTCCTTTGGGGTGAAGTAAGCCCCTTCGAGCGTTTTCTTGAATTGTCCCTCCGTGGTGTTGAAACGGACACCGGTGCAATTGCTTTCGGGCACCACACCTTGCTGGTTGAGTACGCACTCATGGCTGCCTCGGTAGCATTCGTCGCCCTGGGTTTCTGGCTTGCCTACAAGCTGTACCTCGAAAAGCCCAAGCTGCACACGAAACTCGCCGAATCTTGGCCGCGTCTCCACAGCCTCCTCATCCACAAATACTACGTCGATGAAATCTACGACGCGCTCCTCGTCAATCGCATCAAGGACCTCAGCACTGCGTTCGCTTTCTTCGACTCGAAAGTGATCGACGGCCTCGGCGTCGACGGTGCCGGCTGGCTCGCCCGCGTCTTTTCCCGGATTTCCATGTGGTGGGACAAATGGGTGGTCGACGCACTGGTCAACACGCTGGGCTGGTTCCCCAAATTTCTCAGCATGCCCGTGCGGATGTTTCAGACCGGCGTTTTTTCCACCTACGCCGTCTTCATCCTCATCGGTTTGGCAATTTTACTTGGCTTTTACGGCCACCACGTGCAGACGTTTGTGCGCACCTTGCACTGAAAGGCGATTCGCATGGAGCTTTTCTCACATCATCTCCTCAGCGTGATCCTCTTCACGCCGCTCGTGGGCGCGATGCTTCTGCTATTTATTCCGCGCGAATCCCAGGATCTTCATCGCCTCGTTGGCAATCTCTTCGGCGTGCTCGGCTTCCTAGTCTCGCTTCCCCTCATGCTCCATTTTCCGGCCGGCAGCTCTAGTTACGAATTCAAGGAAGTGGCCGAATGGATTCCCTCCATCGGCGCAAGATATTCCCTGGGCGCAGACGGCATCAGCGTGCTCCTGGTCATGCTCACCACGCTCCTCGGCATGATCGCCATCACCTCCTCCTGGAGCGCCATCCAGCAGCGCACCAAGGAGTATTACATCCTGCTCCTCCTGCTCCAGACCGGCATGCTCGGCGTTTTCCTGTCCCTCGACTTCTTTCTCTTCTACGTCTTCTGGGAAGTCATGCTCGTGCCCATGTATTTCCTCATCGGTGTCTGGGGCAGTGAGCGCCGCCTCTACGCCGCCATCAAATTCTTCCTGTACACCCTCGCCGGGTCCGTCATCATGCTGCTAGCGATCCTCGCGCTCTATTTCAACTACACAAAAACTCTTCCCCATGGCGCCATCGGCACGTTCGATATCCCCACGCTACTCGCCGCCGCGCAACAATTTCCGGATAGCCTGAAAATCTGGCTCTTCTGGGGTTTCTTCTTCGCCTTCGCCATCAAAGTGCCGATGTTTCCATTTCACACCTGGCTTCCCGACGCACACACGGAAGCCCCCACGGCCGGCTCCGTCATCCTCGCCAGCGTCCTGCTGAAAATGGGGACATATGGTTTTCTGCGCTTCTCGCTACCGCTTCTTCCCGCCGACCCAGCCTTGCGCGCCAAAATTATCCACATCGTGATCGTGCTTTCCCTCATCGGCATCATCTATGGCGCGGTTGTCTGCCTCATGCAGAAAGACATGAAGCGCCTCATCGCCTACTCTTCCGTCAGCCATCTCGGCTTCTGCACTCTGGGCATCTTCGCCCTTACGCCGCAGGGTCTCTCCGGCAGCGTCCTCCAGCAGATCAATCACGGTATCTCCACTGGCGCACTCTTCCTCATCGTCGGCGTTCTTTATGAACGCCGCCACACGCGCCTCATCTCCGAGTTCGGCGGCCTCGCTACGCCCATGCCCAACTTCGCCGCCATCTACCTCATCGTTAGTCTCAGCTCCCTCGGCATGCCGCTTCTTAACGGTTTCATCGGCGAATTCACTATTCTCCAAGGCACATTCATCGTCAACAAAGCCTGGGCCGCCTGGGCCTCGCTGGGCATCGTGCTTTGTGCCGCGTATCTCCTCTGGCTCTACCAGCGCACCATGTTCGGTCCCATCACTCATGAGATTAACAAAGCGCTTCCCGACCTCAACCTCCGCGAGTACGCAGTCCTGCTTCCGCTCGTTGCCCTAGCCTTCTGGATTGGCATCTACCCGAAGCCCTTCTTTGCCTACATCGAAAAGCCCGTCGAGCGAATCGTCCAACAGGTGAATCCCGGCTTTTACCAGGCGAATCGCACACTGCCTCCACCCTCGCCAGTTGCCGCACCCGTGTCGGAGGTCAAGTAACCGCTGCCCATGCACTCCTTCTTCCTCGACGCGATCCTCAACTACATCCACGGCGATGGCATCACCATCCTGCCGGAGATGGAGTTGCTCCTCTTCGCCCTCGGCATTCTTATCTTCGATTTCCTGCTCGAGAAAAAAGAAAAGCACTGGAATGCTGCGCTTGCCCTGCTCGGAGTCGTCGCTAGCGCTTTCGGCCTCTTCATGCAGGCCAAGCGTTTCAATCTGCAGCACGAATCCCGCCCCGACCTGCCTGGCCTTCTTGGTTTTCAAAACACCGTCATTATCGATGGCTACTCTCTCTTCTTCTCGGCTATTTTTCTCGCCGCAACTGGCCTCGTCATCCTTCTCTCCGTCCGCTATCTCGACCTTGAACGCGAGCAGGAAGGCGAATACTACGCGCTTCTTCTTCTCGCCTGCATCGGCATGATGTTCATGGCCTCCGGCACTGATCTGATTGTGATGTTCCTCGGCCTCGAAACTATGGCCCTCAGCTTCTACGTCCTCGCCGGCTATCTCCGCCGCGAAAAGCGCTCCAACGAAGCCGCCCTCAAATACCTTCTCCTCGGTGGTTTCAGCACCGGCATCCTCGCCTACGGTTTCTCTCTTCTCTATGGCCTCACCGCCAGCACCAGCATCATGGATATCGGCAGCACCCTCGACCGCCGCTTCCAATACGTCGCTGGCCGCGGCATGGCCGACTGGCTGCTTATCCTCTCCTTCGTCACCGTCGCCGCGGGCATGTTCTTCAAAATTGCCGCCGTTCCCTTTCACCAATGGGCGCCCGACGTTTACGAAGGCGCTCCCACGCCGATCGCCGCCTACGTCAGCGTTGCTTCCAAGACAGCCAGCTTCGCGCTGCTCATCCGCCTCTTCATCTGGGTCTTCGGCGGCTCGCAACCCATGTGGCAAGGCCTCGTGGCTGGTGTCGCTATCGCTTCCCTCACCTGGGGCAACCTCGCGGCGCTCACGCAAACCAATATCAAGCGCCTCCTCGCCTATTCTTCCATCTCTCACGTCGGTTACATCCTCCTCGGCCTCGTCGCCGGCAACGAGACTGGCCTGACAGGAATCATCTATTACCTGATCGCCTACGCCTTCATGACCCTTGGCGCCTTTGCCGTCGTCGTCATGCTCCGCCAGCGCGGTCTCATCGGCGACGAACTCGACGACCTTGACGGCCTATACCAGCGCAGCCCCGCCGCAGCCGTTCTTCTCCTCATTTTCATGCTTTCTCTCGCTGGAATTCCCCCCACTGCTGGTTTCATGGGCAAGTACTTCATCTTTTTGGCGCTCATCGAATCGCATCATCCCATCCTCGCCGTTTTCGCGGCGCTCTACATCGTCCCCGCGATGTATTACTATTTCCGTGTCGTCGTTCATGCCTGGCTCAAAAAGCCCGGCGACGCACCAGCGCCATTCATGACCAACGCTCAAGCGATCGCCCTAGGTGCGGCCCTGTTTGTAACCCTCGCCGCGGGGTTGTATCCTGAGCCATTCGCGCGGCTGGCCCACTATGCCCTTGGAATCCAACGATAAACCGGACCCGGAAGTGAAGGGATTGCGGAGACCCCCGGCTATTTCGGCGCAACTCGGCGCGGCCATGGAGTTGCCCTTTAGTTTTGTGGGGGCGGTTTGCATGGGCGGGCTCATTGGCTATTTCCTCGATAAGTGGCTGCACACGGGACCCTGGCTGATGGTGGTTTTCGGATGTTTCGGTTTTGCCGGCGGCATTCTGGAGATCATGCGAAGGTTCAACCCCAAGGGTTCGGACAGAGACGATGGCCGACCTTCTCTCTAAATCGGCAGACCAAGCCGCTCCGGGGGAGCGAGTGGTCCGCCGGGTCAGCTGGCTGATTCCGATTTTTGGCTTTGCGGCCGGAGCCGTGGCGGTCTTGATGCGCTATTGGGACTGGGCGGAAGGGCTTTGGCTGGGGTCGGCCCTCGCGTGGCTCAATTTCCATTGGCTGAAGCGGGGAATTTGGGCTTTCACTGCTGGGGCGGCGACAGAAAACAGCGCGGAGAAGCGCCATACGTCCGGTGCAACGTATTTGGCGGCGGCGTTCCGCTACACCTTGATAGGGTTCGCCCTGTATGCTATTTTTAAGTTTCTGCATGTTTCCCTCGTAAGCTTAGCCGTGGGGTTGTGCGCCTTTGCAGCCGCAATCATCACGGCAACTGTGTGGGAAATCATACAATCCGGTCAAATGAGGAGCTGAGCCCGTCTCGGGCGCAAACAGGCGATGGAAGAGCATATCAGTCCGATAACCCACCTGGTGAATCATTACCTCGGTCCGCTTGCACTGGCGATACTTCAGGCGCTTCATATCCCATCAGAGAACCCGGAGCTACCCATCCCCCAGCCGGTCATTATGGCGACGCTGGTTCTGCTTCTGGTGGTGATCCTTGCGCTGATTCTGAAGCCGCGCCTTTCCGTGGAGAGGCCTGGAGCGATGCAGCAGGTCGCGGAACTCCTGATTACCAATTCCATGAAGCTGGGGATACGGGACATCCTGGATGACAGCGCTGGAGCCCACGCGCGCTCCTACATCCCCCTGATTGGCAGCGTGAGCCTGTTCATCCTGTTTTCCAACCTGTTCAGCCTGTTTCCGTTGTTCACCGCGCCCACGGGAGACGTTACCGTGCCGTTGGCGTGCGCCAGCGTGATTTTCGTGTTCTTTAACTGGGAAGGTGTACGGCACCATGGCGCTTTCGGATACCTCAAACATTTCGCAGCCGGGACCCAATGGTGGATCGCCTGGCTGATTATGCCGGTGGAAATCATCAGTACGCTGGCGCGGTTGCTGTCCTTGACGGTCCGTCTTTTCGCCAATATTTTTGCCAGCGACATGATTTACGGCCTGTTTTTGAGCCTATTGGTTCAAGCCACCCTGTTTGTTTGGGAGAAGTCGCCCATTGCAGGCATTGTGGTTGGAATTTTCCCCGCGTTGATCCCCCTGCTGTTCATCGCCCTGCACCTGCTTGTGGCTTTCGTGCAGACGATCATTTTCACGGTTCTGCCGGCCTCCTACCTGGGGATGGCAACGGCGGAAGAGCACTAATCGAGATTTGCCGGCGAGGTTGCCGGCAATGTGCCGCTTCAGCGTGAGCCCGGCTGCACGGTGTCCGGGAACCACCACCTGGCGGTAATTCATAGGAGGAAGAAATGAAGAAGTGGAGAATGTTGTTGGTGGCAGCAACCCTTTTGATGGTGTTTGCGCCCGCAGCCTTTGCTCAGGGCGCCACTGGAGGGGGAGAGAGCCACGGGGCCCTTTGGATTGCCGCGGCCTTCGGCATGGGCATCGCCGCGTTTGGATGCGGCCTAGGCCAGGGCAAGATCGGCGCAGCCGCTTTGGAAGGCATCGCGCGGAATCCAGGAGCGGCCGGAAGCATTTTCACGCCGATGCTGTTGAGCCTGGCGTTCGTGGAAACGCTGGTGCTGTTCACGTTTCTGATGATCCTGATCAAAGTGAAGTAGAGTTTTGAGTTCGAGTTTGCAACGACCCGCTCCGGCTAGTCCGGAGCGGTTTTTTTTGAGTGCGGGAGCGAAGCTCCTGCTTTTACGCCCAAAACCTCAAGCGCCATTCTGAATTTCGACGCCGAACGCATCACAGGTAGGCAATAAACAAGGCTTACGAATCAGGGAGCGCACGGCTCTTAACGCGCCGAAAGTATCAGGTTTTGCGAGAGGACAATCCCGAGAACATGGTTTGGAAGTAGTCCCAGGTAAAGCGTCGCCAACGCCGCAACCGCAACCACCATCGCCGCCGTTGGGCTCAGGCTCGTGGCAGCTTCCTTGGGCATCTCGCCCTTGTGCTCGCGCATATACATCACCACGATGACGCGGAGATAATAGTAGGCGCCGATCGCGCTGTTCACCGTCATCAGCACCGCCAGCCAGATCAGCTTCGAGTTGATGGCCGCCTTGAACACATAGAATTTGCCAAAAAATCCCGCCGTGATCGGCATGCCTAGCAAGGAAAGAAGGAACAGAGTCATCGCCGCAGCGGCGAACGGTTGCCGTGTGCCGAGGCCCGCGAAGTCGTCCAGCGTCAGGTACCGCTCGCCCTGTCCGCCGATCTCCGAAACAATCGTAAACGCGCCGACCTTCACCAGCGAATAACCCAGCAGGTAAAACAGCACGGCCGCATACGCCGGCGCCGCCCCGGTTTCCGGGTCCAGCTTCATGGTCGTGACCGCGGCAAACGCAACCAGCGTGTATCCCGCATGTGCGATCGAACTGTACGCCAGCATGCGCTTCACGTTGGTCTGCACCAGCGCGCCCAGGTTGCCCACGAACATCGTGACTACCGCAAGAATCCAGAACGCCCAGAACCAGAAATCCGTGGCCGCATGAATCGTGGTGAAAATCCGCAGCAGCAGTGCAAACGTCGCCGCTTTCGGCCCCGCGGCGAAAAGCGCTGTCACGGGTGTGGGCGCACCCTCATAGACGTCCGGCGTCCACACCTGAAAGGGCGCAGCCGCCACCTTGAATCCCAAGCCCACCAGGATCAGCGTCAGTCCGAGCCGCAGCAAGTTGCTTGCGGGATCCGCCGAAGCAATCTGCACCAGGTTCGTCGAGCCGGAAGCGCCGTAGACGAGCGCGATACCGTATAGAAAAAACGCCGTCGCAAACGATCCCAGCAGGAAATATTTCACCGCGGACTCGCTCGACTTCACCGCATCCCGGCGGTAGCCCGCCAGAACGTAGCTGGAAATCGAAGACATTTCCAAGCCGATGAACGCCGTCAGGAGCTCCTGCGCGGAGGCCAGCACACCCATGCCGGCTGTCGCAAAAAGTATCAACGCGTAAAATTCCGCCGGCGCCAAATTTTCGCGCTCCAGGTAGGAGTCCGAAGCCAGAATCACCAGGAACGCCACCAGGCCCACCAGCCAGTGGAAGAAAAGGCTATAGGTATCGAACTGAATCAGCCCGAAAAATCCGCTGCCCATCTGCCCGAAATACGTGGCCAGCGTCCCTGCCGCCGCCCCCAGCATCGCGAACAGCGTCAGCCCCTGGCGGTTTTTCAGGAACGGCTGCAGCAGCATCAGCAGCACGCCGAAACCGCACCAGATAATTTCAGGCAGGACGCGAATCATATCTGCGGCGGTCGGAGTCATTTAGCGGGAAACCGTCCTTCTCTGGGAATCTTGCTGTGCCTCGCTGGCCATGGCGGCAGGTTGCGGCATAACGGCAGGCTTCAGAGCCTCTTCGGCGTATCTCGATTTCGTTTGCTCGATCACCGCGTTCACGGGAGCGGCAATCCGCCGCGTGAAATAAGGCGAAGCGATCCCCATCCACAGTGCAATCACGGCGAACACCACCAGGCCCCACTGCTCTCGCGCATCAAGATCGGTCAAGCCGCGATTCTTGTCGTTCGTCACGTCGCCAAAGAAAACGCGCTGATAGGCCCAAAGTAGGTAGCAAGCGGAAAGAATCACGCCCGTAGCCGCCCAGCTCGCCCAGCCCCAGTGGAACTGATAGGTCCCGAGCAAGATCAGGTATTCGCCGACGAACCCGTTCAGCATCGGCAAGCCCATCGAGCTCAACGCCACAAAAAGAAAAAACGCCGCGTACTTCGGCATCGGCGTGGCCAACCCGCCGTACTCGCTGATCTCATACGTGTGCCGCCGGTCGTACAGTACGCCCGTCAGGAAGAACAGCGCCCCGGTGGAGATCCCGTGTGCCAGCATCTGATACACCGCGCCTTGCATGGAGATCGTCTGGAAAGTGAAAATGCCGAGCACCACGAAGCCCAGGTGGCTCACGGAAGAGTACGCCACCAGCTTTTTTAGGTTCGGCTGTACCAGCGCCACCAGCGCGCCGTAGATGATGCCGATGATCGCCAGCACCGCCACATAGGGAGCCGCGCGATGCGACGCCTCTGGAAAGAGCGGCAGGCAGAAGCGGATCATGCCGTAGGTACCCATCTTCAACAACACGCCGGCCAGGATGATCGAGCCGGCCGTCGGCGCCTCCACGTGCGCATCCGGCAGCCAGGTGTGAAGAGGGAAGAGCGGCACCTTGATCGCAAACGCCACGAAGAACGACAGGAACAGCAGCATCTCCGTCCGCGGAGCAATGTGGAATGCGGTGCTTTGCAAGGTCAACTGAATGGCCGGCAGGTCAAATGTGCCAGTCAGGTTGTAGAGCCACAGGATGCCGACCACCATGAACGCCGAGCCGGCCATTGTATAGATGAAGAATTTCACCGCCGCATAGATGCGCCGGTCGTGGCCCCAGATGCCGATCAGGAACGCCATCGGTATCAGCATCACTTCCCAGAACAGGAAGAAAACGAAGAGGTCGAGAGCCAGGAAGACGCCGATGATGCCGACCTCCAGCAACAGCAGCATCACGTGAAATTCCTTAATGCGGTGATGCACGCCCTTCCATGATGCCAGCACGCAGATTGGCGTCAGCAGCGTCGTCAGAATCACCAGGAACATGCTGATGCCGTCGACGCCAAGATGGTAATTAATCGGTGGAGAGGAAATCCACGCCTTGTACTCTGTCAGCGCGTAGCCGGGCACGCCGATAGCCACCACGCGGAGCAAGATCAGCGAGAAGAGAAACTCAACGACGGAGACAACGAAAGTCAGGCGCCGGATCCAGAGATCGTCGTCACTCCGCAGAAGGAGCAGTGCCAGCGCGCCAAATGCAGGGAAGAAGATCAGGATTGAGAGGAGATGTCCGCTGAGTTCCATTAGCGTACCCCTCCGAACAGCGCCGGATGCAGAATCGGCCAGAACACAATGCCGAGCACCACAATCGCGCCGATGACTACCCACACGGCGTAACTCCGCGTGTTGCCCGATTGTGTATGGCGGACCGCATCGCCGACCGCCGCGGCGCCATCCGCCACGCCGTTCACCGCCCCGTCAATCATTCCGGCGTCCACAACTTTCCAAAGCACATTCGTCGAGAGCCACACCAGTGGCCGCACCACCGTAGCAGCGTAGATTTCGTCCACGTAATATTTGTTGTACAGCAGCTTGTGCATGCCTTCCGACGTTCCGCGCTGTACCTTTTTTGAATACATTCGCCAGGCCACTAGCAAGCCTGCCGTCGCGGCCACCACAGCCACGATGGAAAGTATATGTTCGAGCGATTGCGCCGCTTCTCCGCCGCCCGCTTCCCCAGCGCCAAACACAGGCGAAAGAAATTCCGCGAAGTAATCCTTGCCGCCAAACAGCGCCGGGAGTGCGAACCACCCGCCGGTCAGCGAAAGAAACGCCAGAATCATCAATGGTCCCGTCATCGTGCCGGGCGATTCATGCACGTGCACGTGGTGTTCGTCGTAACGCTTTTCCCCGTAAAACGTCAACCAAATCAGCCGGAACATGTAAAACGAGGTAAGCACCGCAGCAAGTAGGCCAACACCGTACAAAACCTTCCCGCCGGTTTCCGAGTTGTAGGCCGCAAACAGGATCGAGTCTTTCGAGAAAAACGCCGCAAACGGCGGAAATCCCGCGATGGCAATGGTGCCGAACAGCATGCACCAGTAAGTGACCTTGATCTTCTTGCTTAGGCCGCCCATGTTCCACATGTCCTGTTCGCCGCCCATCGCGTGAATCACGCTGCCTGCGGAAAGGAACAGCAATGCCTTGAAGAACGCGTGCGTCATCAGGTGGAAAATGCCCGCGCCGAATGCACCAACCCCGCACGCCAGAAACATGTACCCAAGTTGGCTGACCGTGGAATACGCCAGAACTCTCTTGATATCGGACTGCACTAAGCCGATTGTTGCGGCGAAGAAAGCCGTCGCGCAGCCGACAATCGCCACAACGTACATGGCCGTAGGCGCGTGGGTGAATAAAATGTGTGAACGCGCCACCATATATACGCCGGCTGTGACCATCGTCGCCGCATGGATTAACGCGCTGACAGGCGTCGGCCCTTCCATCGCGTCCGGCAGCCAGACATACAGGGGAAGCTGCGCGGACTTGCCCGTGGCCCCAACAAACAGCAGCAGGCAGGCAACCGTCAGGACGCCGAACTGCCCAAGAGGCTCGACGGCAACTTCAGGCTTTGAGGCCGCTTCAAACACTGTCGAGAAATCGAGCGAATGGAAGGTGCGGAACAGCAGGAACATTCCCAGCATGAAGCCGAAGTCGCCGATGCGGTTAACGATGAACGCCTTTTTCCCCGCGTCCGACGCCGACTTCTTCAGGAAATAAAACCCGATGAGCAGGTAACTGCACAACCCCACGCCTTCCCAGCCGACAAACAGGAGCACGTAGTTCGCCGCCAGCACCAGAATCAGCATGAAGAACATGAACAGGTTCAGGTAGGAAAAGAACCGGTAGTAGCCACCCTCATGCGCCATATAGCCGGTCGAATAAACGTGAATCAGGAAGCCGACCCCGGTAACCACCAGCAGCATCACCACCGTGAGATGATCGAGCTGCAAATCAAAACCAGCGCGGAAATTGCCGGCGACGATCCAGTCGAAAAAGGGTTTGACCCAGGCTTTGTGATTGCCTTCGTAGTAGCCGAGAAATTCGCGCACCGCTTCCACAGCGCAGAGAAACGAAACGCCCGTCGACCCAAGCGCAACGCTGTTGACGATGGCCTTTGGCCACTTCGCGCCAAACAGCCCGTTGATCGCCGAGCCCAGCAGCGGCAGCAGCGGAATAATCCAGAGATTTTCAAGTATCGGCATTAGAGTTTGAGTAGATCCACGCGCTCAACGTTCAGCGAACGCCGGTTGCGCGCCGTAAGGATGATGATGCCCAGCCCTACGGCCGCTTCCGCCGCCGCGACTACAATCACAAACAAAACAAAAACTCCGCCATCCGACTTGCCCAGCGCCTGGCCGAATGCCACGAAAGCCAGATTCACGGCGTTCAGCATCAGCTCGATGGCCATGAAGATGGTGATGATGTTGCGCTTGAAAACGAACGCCAGAACGCCCAGGCCGAATAGAACGGCGCTCAAGATCAGGTAGTAATTTGTCGGGACCATGTCAGTTCTCCCGCTGGGCGAGCACGATCGCGCCCAGGATGGCCACAAGAATGAGGAACGACGTCAACTCAAACGGATAAACAAATTCGGAAAACAGCAGCATCGAAAGCTGTTTGGTGGACGACATCGCTCCGCTCGCCGCGGGAGGCGGCAAGTGGCCGCTCGAGCGTACGATTGCCGCGGCAATAATGCCACCCAATGCCAGCGCTAGTGGAATTCCGCCAAACGTCGCCAGCTTCGAAAAGTTCGTGCGCTCTTCATCGCCGGCGTTCAGCAGCATGATCACAAACACAAACAACACCATCACCGCGCCGCCATAAACGATGATCTGCACCGCGGCCACAAATTCCGCGCCCATCAGTAGGTACAGTCCGGCGAGCGCAACCATCACCACGATGAGCGATAACGCACTGTGAATCGGATGCCGCTGCAGAATCAGGCTCACCGATGCCAAAACGGCCAGCGCCGCAAGCACGAAGAAGATGATCACAGGGGCAGTCATCAGTGCATTCTCCAAAGAAGGAACGCGCTGGTCAAAACCACATTGGCAATCGAGACGGGCAGCAGGATTTTCCAGCCGAAGTCCATCAACTGATCGTAGCGAAACCTCGGCAGCGTGCCGCGCATCCAGATGTAGAAGAACAAGAACACGAAAACCTTCGCAAAAAACCAGAACGGCCCTTGAATCAAGTCGTTTGCTGCCGGGGACAGGAACAGGGCTGCGCCCATGGCCGTCAGCACCGTGCCTACGCCCGGCAGCAGAATGCGTCCGAAAATGGTTTCATAGCGAATGCCGTCAAAAATCACCCACAACCCAAACGGAATCAGGATGACCGATGGCAGGTAGTGGGTAAGCGTCCAGGAAGCAGGGAAGGGAGAGAGCCAGCCGCCGAAGAAAAGAATCGTGGCCAGGCACGATACGGCGATCATGCTGGTGTACTCGCCGATGAAAAACATCGCGAATTTCATCGACGCGTATTCCGTATGAAAGCCCGCGACCAGCTCCGATTCCGCTTCCGGCAAATCGAAGGGCACGCGATTGGTTTCGGCAATGGCAGCGATAAAGAAACAAATAAACCCGATAATCTGCGTGAAGCCCTCGCCATCCTTGGCGAATCCGAAAAGGTTCCACCCCAGCAGCCCCAGGCTTCCGTTGTCCTGATGCTCGACAATATGTTTCAGGCTGAGATCCCCGGCGATGAGCAGCACGCCAACTACGGACAGCGTGAGCGCTAGCTCATAACTGATCATTTGCGCCGAACTCCGCAGTCCGCCCAGCAGCGAATACTTGTTGTTGGAGGCCCAGCCAGCCAGCGCGACGCCATAAACGCCCAGCGCGGTGATGGCGAAGAGCACAAGTAGGCTGACGTTCACGTCCGCAATGCCGAAATTGGTGACGTATCCGAACGCCTTGATGTCCGGCCCAAAAGGAATCACGGAAAGCGAAGTAATGGCCAGCGTCAGCGTCAGGAACGGAGCTAGGAAATAGCCAATTTTGTCGACACCCGAGGGCATCGGGTCTTCTTTCAGGATGAACTTGATGCCGTCGGCCAGCGGCTGCAGCAAACCGTGCGGGCCCACACGATGGGGTCCCCAGCGCGCCTGAATGTGGGCAATCACCTTGCGTTCGAGCCAGGTGAGGTAGGCATCGATTGTGAGCACGGCAAATACGAGAATCACGACCTTGATGATCGGAATGATGAGGAACGCGTACTTGGCGAGGAATTCGCTCACGGCTTCGCTTCCGCCTCCGGCAAGGTTTGCATCATGGTGCAAAAGCGGCCCAGCGTCCCGCTGGTAAAGAGATTGTCGTTCGCCGGGCGAATCAGCTGCAGCGGCACGTCGTATGGCGCGTGCCCATTCTTCGCGAACTCAATCTTTGTGGGCTCCGCGCCGCCCGTAAGGAGTCCCGCGGCCTGCACGTTATACCCGGGCACAGCTTTGCGAATCTCTTCAAACACAGCCGCAGGCGCCTTGAAATGAAATGCCTTGCCGAGTCCAGCGCGCTCAAGTTGGTGTGACACAATGCGCAGCAGGTCAAAGTCGCTGCGCGCGCCCATCACCTCGGCGGCCTTGTGCAGCAATTGAATCTCACCGGCCGTATTCGTTACGCTGCCGTCTTTTTCGTAAGCGGAGGCAGCGGGGAAGACGATGTCCGCCAACTGCGCGGTTTCCGTCAAAAACAGTTCGTGGACGATCAGCAGCCCGAGATTGCCGCGCCCCGCGCCGGATTTCCCGAAGTGCGCGAACGGATTCGCTCCGACCACGTACAGCGCCTTGAGCTTTCCGGACTGCGCTGCTTCGATCATCTCAGGTGCCGTCATGCCCGGCATTGTGGGCACCTGCGCGCCCCAGTGCTTCGCCAGCGATTCCGCAACCGCCTTGTTGTCCAGATACGCGTAACCTGGCAACCGGTCCGGCAGCACTCCCATGTCTGCCGCGCCGCGCGAATTCGCATAATCGCCCAGCGCCATGTAGCGGACCTTGCCGGGCAGCTTGGAGCCGAAAGCGACAACATCTTCAATCGCCTTGCCCGTGAGCTCCGAGCCGAACACGATGGCAACTTCCGGCTCCGCTTCCAGCGCGGTCTTCAGCGCCGCTAACTTCTCGGAAACTTCCGCGGCCAACTGCCCCTCTCCCGTGGCCAGCCAGCGCACCGCGGCGGCTTCCTGCCCATCGGCAACCTGAACAAATTGCGTGGCCTTGCGCTCCAGCTTGATCTCCCGTGAATTGACCAGGAAGAGTTTCGCGGCGTTGTGTCGAATCCCGGCGCGAATCTGCCACCCAACCAGCGGGTTCTGATTGGAAGGATCGTTGCCGATCACCAAAACCGCCGGCGACTGGTAAAGCTGCTCCATCGTCAGCGATGAGTCCGCCGCCCGTTCGCCCAAAGCGGTAACGAGGCCCGTATAGTCCGCCGTGCGGTGATGATCGATGTTATTCGTGCCAAACGTCGCGCGAGCCAGCCGCTGCAACACATAATTCTCTTCATTCGAAGCGCGATTCGAGCCGATGAAGCCAATCGCCTCTCCGCCGTGCGCCATGTGCAGCTCTTTCAACTTTGCGGCGGCAGCCTGCGCGGCTTCTTCCCAGGAAACAGGGAACAGCTTGTCGCCCTTGCGCAACAGCGGCTGTTTCAGGCGCTCCGGGTGTTTCGTGAAATCAAAACCAAAGCGCCCCTTCACGCACAGGAACTCTTTGTTGATGCCGGAGAGGTCGCGGTTATTGGCGCGCAGGATCTCATGGTTGCGCACGCTCAACGTGGTTTTGCAGCCGTTCGAGCAGTGCGTGCAGATCGTGGAAACATATTGCATTTCCCACGGACGCGTCTTGTAGCGGTAAGTCCCGCTGGTTAGCGCGCCCACCGGGCAAATATCGATGCACATCCCGCACTCTTCGCATTCCAGGTGATCTTCGCGGTTGGGAATGATGATCGAGTGCGCGCCGCGCATGCCCACGCCCAACGCCTTCACGTCCATGCCTTCATCGCAGACGCGCACGCAGCGGAAGCACAGGATGCAGCGCGGCGCATCGTAATAAACCAGGTCCGACCACTTTTCCTCCGGCCGGTGAATCTTTTCTTCCACGAACCGGCTGGTGTCGGCGCCGTATCGGAACACCATATCCTGCAGTTCGCATTCGCCGCCCTTGTCACAAACAGGGCAATCCAGTGGATGGTTGCTCAGCAGGAACTCCAGCATGAACTTCCGTGCGTTGCGCACCTGCTCCGTGTTCGTCCGCACCACCATGCCTTCGCCGACCACCTGCGTGCACGCGGTTTGCAGTTTGGGCGCCTTTTCCACTTCGATCAGGCACATCCGGCAAGCCGCCTGCAGGGTAAGTCCAGGGTAGTAGCAGAACGAGGGCACCTCGATGCCCAGCCGCCGCGTCGCTTCAATCACCAGCGTTCCCGCGGGAACCTCAACGTCGCGGTCGTCAATCTTCAGATGTACAAGTTTCGTTTCGGCCATGGATCCCTACCGCGAACCGATTAACGCTTCAGCGGATTTGTTGTACGCACAACGTCCCTGCAAATGGTCTTCAAACTCGTTGCGGAATTTCTGCACGATGCTGATCGTCGGCATCGCCGCGGCGTCTCCCAGCGGGCAAAACGTCCGACCGAGCATGTTCTTCGAAAGTTCCGCGATCAGGTCAATGTCTTCGGGGCGCCCCAGCCCGGCGTGAAAGCGCTCCAGCATCTTCTTCAGCCAGCTTGTGCCTTCGCGGCACGGAATGCACCAGCCGCAGGATTCGTGCGCGTAAAAATGCATGATCCGGCGCGCCATGTCCACCATGCAGGTGTCTTCGTCAATCACCACCATGCCGCCGGAGCCAAGCATTGAGCCGGCCTTGGCGATCGTGTCATAGTCCATCGCGATGTCGATTTCGTCGGCCTTAAACAGCGGGCAGGAGCTCCCGCCGGGAATCACCGCTTTCAGTTTCTTGCCATTGCGCATGCCGCCGGCCATTTCCTCAATGAACTTCTTCATGTTCATTCCCAGCGGGATTTCATAAATGCCGGGTTTGTTGACATGTCCGGCAACGCAAAGCAGGCGCGTTCCACCATTTTTCGGTGTGCCGCGATTGGCGTAGGCTTCCCCGCCTTCCAAAATAATTGCAGGAACCGCGCTCAGCGTTTCCACATTGTTGATAATCGTCGGGCACCCATACAAGCCCACCACGGCAGGGAAGGGAGGCTTAATGCGCGGATTCCCGCGCTTGCCTTCGAGCGACTCCATCAGCGCCGATTCCTCGCCGCACTCATAGGCTCCCGCCCCGGTATGAATCAACAAATCAAAATCGAACCCGGAGCCGAGAATATTTTTCCCCAGGTAGCCACGCTCGTACGCTTCGGCAATCGCCGCATCCACGATGTCCAGCACGTAGCGATATTCGCCGCGAATATAAATGAATCCGCTATGCGCGTTGATGGCCCGGCCGGCAATCGTAATCCCCTCGATAAGTTGATGCGGATCCATTTCCATCAACGGCCGGTCCTTGCAGGTTCCCGGTTCAGACTCGTCCGCATTGCAAATCACATACTTTGGCTTCGGCGAGTCCTTCGGCACGAAAGACCACTTCAAGCCCGTCGGGAATCCCGCTCCGCCACGCCCGCGCAAGCTGGATTTCTTGACCTCGTCAATGATCGATTCCGGGGCCATCTGCTTCAGCGCCTTGTCTAGCGCCTGGTACGCCCCATGCTGCAGCGCCACATCAATCTTGTGGGAATCCTTGATGCCCCAGCGCTTGCTGATCAGCGGTGTCTCCTGCTTCGCGCGCTCATGCAGCGCGCCGCTGATGACCCCTTGCGGCTCGGGCCGCTTTCCCTTGTCGAGATCCTCGATCAGCCGATCCAAATTCAGCGGCGTAAGATTCTCGTAGAAGTCGTAATTCACCTGGATCGCAGGTGCGCCCGTGCACGCGCCGATGCACTCCACTTCTTCCAGCGAGAAAACCCCGTCCTTCGTAACTTCTTTGTGCCCAATTTCCAGCCGCTTCTTGGCATGTTCCAGAAGTTCCGCTCCGCCACGCAGCATGCACGCCACGTTGGTGCACACCTGCACGTGATGTTTGCCGACCGGCTTCCGGTGCAGCATGGAATAGAACGCCAAGGTCTCTTCCACCTGGACGTTATTCAAGTCCAGCCGCCGCGCAATCTCCGCAATCAGTTCGTCGCTCACCGCCCCAAGTTCGTCCTGTCCATACATCAGCATGGGGATCAGCGCGCTGCGCTTCACCGGATAGCTGTTCTGAAGTTTGTCGAATTTCGCGGCGAGTTTGGGGCTGAGTTCCATAGGAATTATCTGTCCACTTCTCCCAGTACGATATCAATTGTGCCGATGCACGCAACCGTATCGGCGATCAACTGGCCCTTCACCATCAGCGGCAGCGCCTGCAAATTCACAAACGACGGCCCGCGGAAATGCACGCGCAAAGGTTTCGGTGAGCCGTCGCTGGCGATGAAACATCCCAACTCGCCACGCGGCGATTCCACCGGCACATAAACTTCTCCCGGCGGCGGCGAAAAGCCCTCCGTGAAAATCTTGAAATGGTAGATCAGGGCTTCCATTTCCGTCTTCATCTTTTCGCGCTGTGGCGGCACAATGCCCGGCGCTTCGGTCCTGATCGCGCCCTGGTCGGTAATTTTCTCCATCGCCTGGCGCACGATCTTCAGGCTTTCGCGCATTTCCAGCACGCGCACCAGATAGCGCGCGAAGCAATCGGATTCCGTCCGGGTCGGCACGTTGAACTCAAACTCTTCGTAGGACGAATACGGAAACGCCTTTCGATTATCGAAGGCCACCCCGGCCGCACGCAAACCGGGCCCGGTAGTGCTCATCGCAATCAACTTTTCCGCGGGCAGGTACCCGACACCTTTCAAACGGCCATGCCAGATTCTATTGTTGGTTAGCAGCTCTTCGTATTCATCAATCCGCGCCGGCATCATGTCCAGGAATCGCTTCACCAATTCGCGCCAACCTGCAGGAGGCTCCAGCGCCAACCCGCCGATTCGGATGTAGCTGGTCATCATGCGCTGCCCCGCAAAACGCTCAAAAATCTTCAGAATCTCTTCGCGTTCGCGGAAGCAATAGAGCATCACCGACATCGCGCCCATATCCAGCGCGTGCGTCCCGAGCCACACCAGGTGCGAAGAGATGCGCTGCAGTTCCACCATCATCACGCGGATATACTGCGCGCGCTTCGGTATTTCCAGCCCCAGCAACTTTTCCACCGCCAGGCAATACACCAGGTTGTTCCCCAGCGGATTCAGGTAATCCATGCGATCGGTCAGCGTGATCGCCTGCGAGTACGTCTTGTCCTCGCAACTTTTCTCAATGCCGGTGTGGAGGTAGCCGAGATCGGGTACCGCCGTCACCACGTTTTCGCCGTCCAGCTCCAGCAAAACGCGCAACACCCCGTGCGTCGACGGGTGCTGCGGCCCCATATTCAGGACCATCGTTTTCGACGTGCCGACTGCTGTATCAACCGTTGTCATGGGTCTCAATTCGCCGCGCGGAATCTAGCGCTTGCCCTCCACCGGAAAATCCCGGCGAAGCGGCGATCCTTCAAACTCGTCGGGCAAAAGAATCCGGCGCAAATCCGAATGCCCTTCAAATCGAATGCCGAACAGGTCGAAGATCTCCCGCTCCATCCAATTGGCCCCGGGCCACACGGGCTCCAGCGAATCAATCACCGGCTGCTGGCCGCTTACGCTGGTGCGCAACCGAATCCGTGCCAGGCGGGGAATCGAAAGAAGCTGGTAGTTCAATTCAAATCGCGGTTCGTTGGGAAAGCGGTCCACGCAAGTGGCGTCACTCAGTTGGTTGAAATTCAGCGCGGGATCTTCTTTACACACCTTTGCGGCCGCCAGCAGTAATTTGTGGGGCACCACGATGGTCGTCTCGCCGCGGTACTCAATCACCTGCGAAACGCTCTCCGGTTTCCACGCGCGAAGGCTTCCGACAACAACATTACCGTTTAAATCAGCGATCTGCGGCACGTTAATGAGTTCCTTGAAGGGCGACTGGCCTTACTTCCGTGTCTTGTTCCAGTCGAGTGCGCCCTTCTTCAAGAGATAGAAGTAACCGACCAAAAGGATGGCGACATAAATCATCATTTCTATGAAGCCGAACCACCGTGTTGCCACATTGCGGACTAAATCCTTGAAAATGAAAGCCCAGGGGTACAGAAATATGGCCTCCACGTCGAAAAGAATGAACACCATGGCGACCAGGTAAAACTTTACGGAAAACGGGTCCCGGGCATCCCCGGTCGGCGTTATGCCGCATTCGTACGGTTGTTGTTTCGCCTTGTTGGGCCGCTTCCACCCTACCAGCGTGGAAAGCATGATCAGCATGCCGGCAAGAAATGCAGCCACCAGCAGGTGTATTACTAGGGGAACGTATGCTTGCAGGCCGCTGGGAGTCATAGTCGAAGCGTTATAATAGCGAGTGGGGAGCCACGCGGTCAAATACTCCCGCAAAAAAATCTGTGGCGTGCGTGGCATATACTGCGGGTGTAACTCGGCGCGGCCGCCAGCACAGGGGAAGACGATGGTCTTCGGGCACAATTCCAATCTCAAATTCGGAGCGAATACCCTACATGTGCAAACCGAAGATCGCGGCACAATGCACGCCCTGATTGATACCACCGTTTACTTCCAGGGCCGGGTCCTCCATCGCCGCACGAATAATTACCACGACCTCCTCCCATTGACTGAAGACACTCAGCGGGCGTTGAAACTTCGCGTCGACGAGCAGCACCGCACTGTGCTCGAAGAGATCCGCAACGGCGAACTACAATTGGCCATACCTCAGCCAACGTCGGCGTCAGCGAATACCTTTCCAGGTCAATCCGATCAAGCCCGCGCGAACGTGGAAAGGCCCCCCGCCGCTGTTGTCCAACCGCCAAAATTGGTTCTGGAACTCCTGAACGCTCGCTCTTGGCTGACGGGGAAACAGGCAGCGCTTCACGTCGCGGTCAAAGAGGAAGGGGGATCGATCATTTCCGGCGCAAACGTCAGCGCCGAGATCGAAGGCAGCGCCGGACATCCTCCCTTTTCAAGCCTCACCGGAGACGATGGCCACGCTACAATACTCTTCGAGATGCCAAAGCTTACGGGCGCCGAGCCGGCGCTCGTGATTCGAGCGGAAGCGAATAAAGGCAGCGCGCTCCTCCGGTTTTCACTTCGTGCGAAACCCCGCGTTCCTGCAGTATGATGTGGCCATGGCCGAAGCAATTCACGTTCACGTCAACGGAGAAACCAAGCAAATGCCGCCCGGCACGAGTGTGCGCGCCCTTCTCGATCACCTGGGACTCAACCCCGGCCGCGTAGCCATCGAATACAATCTGGAAATCCTGCCGAAAACCCAATGGGAAGAAACCCGAGTCGTCGCAGGCGACCGCCTCGAAATTGTCCAATTCGTCGGCGGTGGCTAGCTTCTACTTTTGAGTGCGGAAGCGAAGCTTCCGCTTTTACAGTTTCAGCCCCATCTCCAAACTCCGCCTCGACCGCCCGCGCTAACGCCTTTCACGAAACCCTTCGATCACTTCGCCAAAAACCTCTTCCACGGCCTCCAGTAATATTTCGGCCATCCCTTCCGCACTCCCTTGTGATCGTAAGCCGGCACTCCCACATGCGCTAAATCAATCTGCGCCCCACCCGCCACCTTGCTGAACGTCAAGATCAGGATCGACCAATTCTCTTTTTTCCAATGGCTCGCCCGCCAAAGCTGTACGATCTGCTTGTCCGGAACGATCGTCAGGTTCTTGCCTTCCAGCGCTCCATTAAACGCCCGGAACCGCCCGCCAATCTTGCGGCTGATGCGTGCCGGCATGCCTGTGGATTGCGAATGTTTCTTGGAGTTGAGGTATATCTCGAAGAGCGCGTGTGGAGTCGTGCGGAAACGTACCGTTTGTTGAATGACTGGCATCATGAAGCCTCCCGTGCTGAGTTCGCTGGAAAACTACACGCCCTCGAGCAGGTGCCCCATCTTACGCTTCTTGGTTTGCAGGTAGGCCCGCGAAATCTTCGACAGTCGCGGCTGGCACGGCACCCGTTCCACCACGCGGATTCCCGCCGATTCAAGCTGCCTAATCTTATCGGGGTTGTTGGAGAGCAGCCGGATACGAGTCGCGCCGAGCTTCTTCAATATCTTCGCAGGGAATTCGTATTCCCGCGCGTCCGCCGCGAAGCCCAGCGATTCGTTGGCTTCCACCGTGTCCATCCCGCCGTCCTGCAATTCATAGGCGCGCAACTTGTTCATCAGCCCGATGCCGCGGCCTTCCTGGGGCAGGTATAGCAGAACCCCAGATGGCGCTTTAGAGATTTTCTTCAGCGAAAGTTCGAGTTGCGCTCGGCAATCGCAGCGCTGCGAAGTGAGCACATCCCCGGTGAGGCACTGCGAATGCACCCGCACCAATGGGGCAACGTGGCCGTTCAAATTCCCCCGCACCAGCGCGACCGCCTCTTCCTGCGGCCCGCGGCCCTCGAACCCGTAAATTGAGAACTTTCCGAATTTCGTGGGAAGGACGGCTCGAGCAGCCACGCGGAGCGAGCCTTTCGCTCCATGCTTCGGTTTTGCAGTAGTGGATTTCTTCGCCATAGGAAAAGTTCAGTATAGCAGGCAGTGCAATTCCCGCACGAAGGGCTCAGCAATCCGCGCGAGATTCATTACAATAGGGTGGGTTTAGCTAGCGTTAGCCTGCGCCTGGCAACCACGATGGACACCACGCTCTCAATCCGGGAACTTCTCTTCACTTTGCTCCTGAAGGTCGGTGTCGCCTCGTCGATTGCCGCCCTGCTGGCTCGCTGGAACACCTTCCGCCGCGTTCTCTTTACCGAGGAGCGCGACGCCGATCAGAAATTGAAACTCATGCTCTTCATGACTCCGCCGCTGATCGTCGGCGTCACCCTGCGCCTGGTCAGCCCATACTATCGCTTCGCCGATCTTTCTCTCGAAGGCGCATTCTTGATGGGATTGCTTGGCGGCCGCGTTGTTGGCCCCATCGGCGGCGCCATCATTACCATTCCCGCGTTGATGGCTCACGAATGGCTCGGCATGCCGGCGGCGTCCACCGCTGGATTGCTTGGCGGCTTGATGCGCCAGGTGATCCCCGACAAGGAAGCGCTCTGGAATTTCGGGCCCTTCACTTTCCTGAACATTCCCAAAGCGCTGATGCGCATGATCCGCGACACGGAAATCATGTGGGAGATGCTGCCGCTCCTGACCTGCGTCGGCCTCGAACTCGGCCGCGTCGCATTGGTCGAAGCGACCAAACCCAAGTGGCTTTTCGCTATCGATCCTCAGTGGAACTGGCAACTCGCCCTGGTCGTCATCGCCACGTTGATGTCCGTCGCTTCGCCCTTGAAAATCTGGAACAACACCCGCATCGAAATGAACCTCGAACGCCACCAGCAACTGCTGCTGCGCGCCAGAATGGATGCGCTCTCGAGCCAGATCAATCCTCACTTCCTTTTCAACACTCTGAACACTGTTTCGGCGCTGATTCGCATCGATCCCGACTCCGCCCGCGGTGTTGTGCTGAAGCTCAGCAACATCCTGCGCCGCCTTCTGCGCAAGCATGAGACTTTCGTACCCCTCCGCGAAGAACTGTCCTTTATCGACGACTATCTCGATATCGAGGTTGCCCGCTTCGGGCACGACAACCTCGACATCGTGAAAGAGATCGACGAAGTTACCCTCGAGACATTCATCCCCAGCATGCTGCTGCAGCCGATGGTCGAAAACAGCCTGAAGCACGGACTCGCGCCCAAGCTTGAAGGCGGCCGCATCCTTCTTCGCACCAGCAGCAAAAACGGCCGATTGCAAATCGAAATTGCCGACAACGGCGTGGGCATCTCCGAAGAAAAAATGCCCCACGTCTACGTGGAAGGCATTGGCCTCAGCAACGTCCGCGAGCGCCTTCGCGTCCTCTATGGCGAAGATTTCCAGCTAGACATCGAAAGCCGTGAAGGGCAGGGAACCACGATCCGAATCGACGTCCCCGAACTAGCCCCAGCCATCCCCGAAGTCAGCGTCTTCTAATCCCAGCCTCCGAAAGGCCGCTCTTATTCGGAGTGCGGAAGCGCAGCTTAGGCTTTTACGCCCCCAACCCCCGTTCCCCCAGCCATCGAAAAAATCCTCTTGACATCCGCATGTTTATTCAGTATGTTCAGTCGAGACTGAAATGACTGACATAACCAAACCGACACTCACACCTGTCGCACAGAAGTTCATCCTCCACTGGGGCGAAATGGGCACCAAGTGGGGCATCAACCGCACTGTCGCCCAGGTTCACGCCCTCCTCTTCCTTTCTCCAACCCCCGTCCCCGCCGACGAGATTTCCGCCACCCTTTCCGTGGCCCGCTCCAACGTCAGCACCAGCCTGCGCGAATTGCAGGGCTGGGGCATCGTGCGGGTGGTCCACGTGCTTGGCGACCGCCGCGATCATTTCGAATCCACCAAGGACGTCTGGGAAATTTTCCGCACGGTCTCGGAAGAGCGTAAGCGACGCGAGATCGACCCGACGCTACGAGTGCTCGCCGAGTGTGTGCGGGAACTGAAGACCGCGCCCGCCGGAGACGCCTACACCCGCGAGCGCCTGGAAAGCATGCTCGATTTCCTGACCACCATGAGCGGCCTGTTCGAAGAGATTCTCCGCATGCCGATGGGCGCGTTGAAGGGCGTAGGGAGGTTGCGCGGCAAGGTCATTACCCTGTTGGGGAGCGACAAGAAGAAGGTTGGTTGAGAAGCGAGGGGAAGCTCACCACAGAGGACACGGAGTTCCGCAGAGAAGAAGGATGACCATGATTTCCCTTGCGAGTGAATACACAGATGGAAAAGGGCGGCACGCGAAAGGCTGGCTCTTTTTCGATGCTGAATGCAGATTTTGCACCCGGCTGGCCCGGTGGATCGCTCCCATTCTCGGGCGGCGCGGCATGGCTGTGGCTCCGCTCCAGGATCCCCGCGTCGGAGCGCTGCTCGGAATAAAAAATGAAGACTTACTGAGAGAATTGCGATTCCTGTTGTCCGACGGAGCTCAATATGGCGGTGCCGATGCCGTCGTCGCAGTCGCGCGCGAAATCTGGTGGGCGCGCCCGTTAGTCTGGTTCGCAAACCTCCCCGGCGCCATTAAGTTGCTGCACTCCGGCTACGGCTGGGTCGCCGAACAACGAAGCTGCGCCGCCACGAAGCACACCGAATGCTCCCTAGCCCGCAAGGGATAAGGCAATCCGCAAATTTCTATTCCGAGGAGCAATCATGGCCATGACAGTCGGAAGCCTGTGGCATTGGGATGGCAAAGTCAGCCGCGGAACCTATGCGCTCTTCGGAATTTGCGGCCTCGCCATCAAGCACAATCTCGACCGCTTCATCGCCTACAAATTCGGATTTCGCTGGGGTGTCTGGAACTACCTTGACCCACTGGAACGCGCCACGCAATTCTATCCACTCTCTTCCTCTGAAAAGAAATTTCTCGCCATTCTGCTGATCACCGCGCTCCCGTTCATCTGGATCGGCATCACCATGACCGTCAAGCGCCTCCGCGACGCCGGCCAGCCGTTGTGGCTGACCCTGCTCTTCTTCGTTCCCATAATCAACCTGCTCTTCTTTGGCCTGCTGATAGTGTTGCCCAGCCAGGAAGCCGCGCCTCCTGCAAATTCACTGGACAAGCCGGGAACCCGGCCAATTTCCCCGTACTGGCCCACATCGCGTACTGGCAGCGCCGCGGCGGCCGTCGTAATCACCGCGCTCCTCGGAGTCGTGGCCACTTGGGGTATCTTACGGTTCACCGGCAATTACGGCATGACGCTCTTCATCTCCCTGCCGTTCGTGATGGGCTACTTGGCTGTCGTCATTTATAACCGCAACCAGCAGGTGGATTCGGGCGACGTCCTCGGCATCGTCTCGCTTTCTCTGCTGTTAACCTGTGCCGGTATCACCGCCATTGCGGTCGAGGGAGTAATCTGTCTCTTGATGGCTGCCCCGTTGGCGTGGTTGCTGGCCATATTTGGGGGCTTTCTGGCGATGCTCATCCATGGGCGCACACACTCGCAGCAGGCCACGCCCTCCATGTTCGCGGTGATGCTAATTTCATTACCCCTGCTTCTTGGCGTCGAGCACGTCGCGCCTCCTCCGGTTCCGCGGTTTCAGGTTCATACAGCAATCGAAATTGCCGCGCCTCCCGAAATAGTCTGGAAGCGTCTGATCGAATTTCCGCCACTGCCCGTTGCCAGGGAATGGCCGTTCCGGCTCGGCATCGCCTATCCAATCGAAGCAACACTAAAAGGGGAAGGCCTGGCCGCCGACCGCGAATGCCGGTTTTCCACGGGGAGTTTCAAGGAACCGGTCCTTGTTTGGGAACCCGGCAAACACTTCGCCTTCGCGGTCGCCGATGAGCCGCTGTTGATGAAAGAAACTTCCCCCTACGAAAACATCCATGTGCGCCACCTGGAAGACCATGATTTCCAGCCGGAACGCGCCGACTTCGTGCTGGTCTCGTTGCCAAACGGCGGCACACGCCTCGAAGGCACCACCACCTATCAAAACAAAATGTGGCCAGGTATGTACTGGCGCCTCTGGACTGATGCCATCATTCACAGCATCCACAGCCGCGTCTTCAGACACGTAAAGAACCTTGCAGAGACCGACGCCCGAAGCATTCCTGACTGAACGTAGAGCGCAAAGACTGAGCCCGTGTCATCCCGAGCAAAGCGAGGGATCTGCTTTTTGGCACAACCGAAGAAACAGCAGATCCATCGCGCGAAGAGCGCGCGATGGAGAAGAGTTCCTCGCCCCGTTCAAAAAGCGAACGGGACTCAGAATGATATCGTTCCTTTGGTTGTAGAGGAGTCTTTCAGCGGGCGGCTTTTGCGGTGTAGTTGCTGGCGAGGACTTGCTCGTAATAGTTCTCATACATAGGGATAACATCGTTGGCGCAAAACTTTTTCTTCGCATTGACACGGGCACGTTGCCCCATTTCACGGCCGCGGTCCGAGCGCGAAAGCAGTTCAATCGCATATTTGGCCGCGGTCTTTACGTCGCCCGGTTCCACCAGATAACCATCCACACCGTTTTCGATGACTTCCGGAACGCCGCCGGCATTCGTCGCGATCACTGGCACTTCGCACGCCATCGCTTCTAATGCAGCGAGACCAAAGGATTCCAGTTGTGAGGGAAGCAGAAATAGGTCCGCTTGCCCCAGTTTTTCCTTAACCCCGTTTTGCTTGCCCAAAAACAGCACGTCTTTTTCCACTCCGCGGGCGCGCGCCAACGCTTCCGCGGGCTCCCGGTCCGGCCCGTCGCCGATCATCACCAGCTTCGCCGGCATTTTCTCTCGTACCAGCGCGAAAATCTCAATCGCGTCCAAAATGCGTTTCACCGGCCGGAAATTCGAAAGGTGCATCAGAATCGGTTCGCCATCGGGTGCCCATTCTGCCCGCAGCTTCGGGTCCGGCTTCCGAACATAGAGATCGCAGTTCACAAAATTTGGAATCACTTCGATCGCCCGCTTAATCCCAAATTCCGCGATCGTTTGTCGCAGCAGATAGTTCGAAATCGAAGTCACCCCGTCGCTCTGTTCGATCGAATATCGCGTGATCGGCAGAAAGTTCGGATTGTTCCCCACCAGGGTAATATCCGTCCCGTGCAGAGTCGTAATAAACGGCAACCGCCGCGGCGCGGCCATCTGCCGTGCTAGCAACGCGCTCACCGAATGCGGAATCGCGTAGTGGACATGCAGAATATCCAGCGCTTCCTTCTCAAACACCTCCAGCATCTTCACCGCAAGCGAAAGCGTATAGGGCGAGTGGTCGAACAAGGGATAGGAAACCACCTCAGCCTGGTGGAAATGAATCCGGGGATCGTTGGGATTCATCCGAATCGGCGGCGCATAGGTAATGAAATGCACCTCGTGGCCTCTGGCCGCCAGCTCCTGGCCAAGCTCCGTTGCCACAACTCCGGACCCCCCATAGGTGGGATACCCTGTGATACCGATGCGCATAGGTGACGTGTGAACCGAATCGTCCGCCAAACTGGCGTACCATGTTGCCTGCGGCATGGTACACCGATTAGACGTAAGGGGGAGAGAGAACGTGACACGGCTGGCCGGAAAAAGTGCCTTGATTACCGGTGGGGGAACCGGCATAGGACAGGCCATCGCCCTGGCCTTTGCCCGCGAAGGCGCGCGGGTCGCCGTGGCTGGCCGCCGGAAAGAAAAGCTAAACGAGACCCTTCACCTCTTGCAGCAGGTAGGCTGTTCCGCATTGGCACTCGAGTGTGACGTTACCAAACCCACGGACACACTGCGAGCTGTAAAAGCCGCGGAGGACGCCTTTGGAAACGTGAATGTCCTGGTCAATAATGCCGGGACGCTCAGCGTCTCGACGATTGAAAACATCGCTGAAGAGGACTGGGACCGCGTAATGTGCACCAACATAAAAGGGCCCTTTCTAATGTCACGCGCCGCGCTCTCCGCCATGCGCCGCGCCGGAGGCGGCTCAATTATCAATGTAGGCTCTGTCCTGGGGATGGTCGCCATCCGCGACCGCGCGGCCTATTGCGCTTCCAAAGGGGCCGTTACCATGCTCACCAAGGCTATGGCCCTCGATCACGCCCACGACAACATCCGAGTTAACTGCCTTTGCCCTTCCATAGTGGAATCCGATATGACCCGAAACCTGTTCGCGGAAACTGAAGCAGGCCGGCAGGCCCGCGAAAGCCGCCTGGCTTCGATCCCACTCGGACGCTTCGGAAAGCCGGCCGATATTGCCGGACTGGCTGTCTTTCTGGCGTCCGAGGAATCCTCCTGGATGACCGGAACCGTGATCCCCGTGGATGGCGGAGTTACCGCTTACTGAAAGAGGCTGATTCGAATGTCGCGAAAAATGACCCCGGAAGAGAAGCAGGTGACCCAGTTGGTGCGGCGCCGCATGAAGGAGAGCAAATCCTCCGAGCTACTCGGATTCGATGTGGAAAGCGTTCACGACGGGCGGGCAATTTTTCACCTGGACGTCCGCCCACGCCACAAGCAGATTCACGGCGTGGTCCACGGGGGAATCCTGGCAGCGCTTGCAGACACGACCGCCGCAATTGCCGCTTACACCGTAATACCCAAAGGCGTGGAGATCGCAACGCTGGAATTGAAGATTAACTATCTGGAACCGGTGCCGGGCGGCCGCGTGAAAGCGGATGCCCGAGTCTTGCGCAAGGGGCGCAACTTCATTGTCACGGAATGCGAGATTTTCAACGAAACCGGCACACTCGCCGCAAAGGCTCTGCTCACCTTTTCGGCGGCCGGGGCTAACACTTTGGGGAAGTAGGCGCTACTCGTCGCCGCCCTGCGCGGACTCTTCTCCGTCCTTATACACATACTTGATGAAGCGCTTGAAGACCATCAGATTCGGTGCGCCGTTGCGCGTCAGCTTGATGCAATCGCGATCGTACCACTCGACTGCTCCGCGCAACTCTTCGCCTGTCTCCAGCACCACCACCATCGAGGTGCGTCCTTGCATCTGCTTGACCCAATAGAAGTTTTCCGCGTGGGTTACCTCTGGCGGCGCGGGCTTCTTGCTCGGAACGGGCCCACTACTATTATTGTGGGAGATGCGGGGGGGTGCCTGCTCCTTGACGTCCGCAAAACTGGGACGGTACATGCGGCGATTCACCATGACTACTCCTTGAACGGATTGGCAAGTTTCCTAGTCGTGTGATGCAAAGCGCGGGCGTTGGGTTTCGTTTATTATGACGCGGCAGACGGAATAAAGATAGATGCCTCAGCGCAGAAGGAATGTGGAGCCGGGGGGCGCGGAAAGCGACGCGGCCAATGCGTCCATGCCAAGTTGCCGGTTAAGATTCCGCCGGGCGCCCCGGGCCAGTTCATCAATCCCGGAAATGGCGCGCATCACCCAGTCGGAGTTCACAGTCCGCGCTAGCGCTTCGAGTTCTTTCCCCATATGCAGATTGCGAAGCTGTGGCGACTTCAACCCTGCGCTCAATTCCAGCAGGTCCGAAAGCACGCCGTAGAAATCCCCAAGCAGATCCTCGTAGGACGATTCGCGATCCTTCGCGAGTTGGTTGGTAGCCGCGAAAAGCTGCGAGAATCCTTGCCCCCTCGCCGCATGTTCCAAAATCCGTAGAATCGCCCGCCGCCGCTCCACTACCGCTTCCACATTCATCTCGCTGGCCAACCCGGGGCTGCCCTCCGAGAGCTGGGCGGCTAACTTCGCCTCAGCAGGTTTCAGGCTGCCTTTTGCCTTCAGAATGCTCTCAACTTCAGCTTGTGGCAGCGGCGCAAAGTGAAATTGCATGCAGCGCGAAACAATCGTGGGCAGCAGATTGAACGGGGAAGGCGCCGTCAGAATCAGCGTCGCCGAGCCCGGCGGCTCCTCCAGGATCTTCAGAAAAACATTCGAGACGTCGCTGCGCATCGTCTCGGCGCCGTCGAGGATAAACACCCGTCGCCGCCCCATCGGCTGGAAATACGCCGCGCGCTGCACCGCGCGAAGCTGCCCGATCCGCAGCACAGGCCGCGCCACGGGGCTTTTCAGCCGCACTGGATCCGGCACCAGAACCCACACATCCGGGTGGCTCTGCAGAATCAGCGGCACGCGTTCCACGGTCGCTGCGTCCGCGCTTTCGCCTCGCTCAGCGAGTCCCTGGGCGATCAAGTCATCCAGATTGGCAAGTTGCCCGATTCGTTGGCAGGTTGCGCATTCCCCGCAGAAGTCGCCCTTCAGGCGTTCGCAGTTGGCAGCCTGCGCGAACATCCGCGCCAGCGTGAATTTTCCCACTCCCCGCGGCCCGGTGAACAGCATCGCGTGGGGCACGCGCTCCGCTCGCAGCGCCCCGCGCAGGGCGGCAACCATCGCCTCGTTGCCTAGAAATTCAGAAAAGCCCATCGGTCAGCCCTTTTTCCAGCTCTCCAGCAAGGGTTTCACGGCCTGCAGGCATTCCGTCGCAATATCCTCCGGCAGCCGCAGCCCATTGTTCCCGGGATCGTAGCACTGAATTGTTGCCCACGGCCGGCTCCGCGACATCATGTCGTACATCTCCGCCGCGTCTTCCAGGTGCCGCAAATCTTTTTCCAGGATATCGTGTTTCGCGGCTGTGTACTTGCGTTCGCTCTTTTGCGCCACAAGTTTCTGCGCCTGGTTCGGCGGCACGCGCAGGTACAGGATCATATTTTCCCGCGGCAGTCCATAAATGGAATATTCCAGATGCTCGATCCAGCGCAGGAACTCCGCTCTCTTTTCGGGTTTCGCCAGGGCCACCTGGTGAGCGAGGTTCGAGCCGATGTAGCGGTCAACCAGCACGATCTTTCCATCGTTGAGAGACGACTCCAGCCGTGGCTTGGCCTCGAAACGGTCACCCGCGTAAAGCAGGGCGGTGAAATGTGGATCGACGCTCTCCAGCGGCCCGAAATCCCCGTTCAGAAACTTTCCCACCATCGTCCCAAACCAGGATTCGTACTGGGGAAATCCGGTGGAATAAACTTTGTAACCGAGGCCTTGAAGTGAGTGTTCGAGGAGCTTGGCCTGCGTGTGTTTTCCGCTACCGTCTATGCCTTCGATAGCAATCAGCAATCCGCGTGTAGTCATGTCTCCCGTGCTTGGTAGGGGCAGGTCACCAGTGCCCCTCAGTGTATCGGCTGAGAGAACGACCTGCAATGGCCTCCTGGCGGAGGGCTCGTTGCACCATCCGCGGAGGAGACGCCGATGCCATGTTAGGATTTTACTGGCTCCGCGATGACGAACCTCCCGACAATCCGTGAAAATCTGAAGCAGGTCCGCCAGAAAATCGAAGCCGCCGCGCGTCGCGCCTCCAGAAAGCCCGAGGAGATTCTTTTGATCGGTGTTTCCAAAACGCATCCGGCGGAAGCGATTCGTGAAGCCTACGACGCCGGACTCCGCCACTTTGGCGAGAATCGCGTTCAGGAATGGGAGGGGAAACTTGGCATGCTCGCGGATCTCCAGGCCACCTGGCATCTCATCGGGCACTTGCAGAGCAACAAGGCCGCTCGTGCCGCGAAGGCCTTTCACTCCGTCGATTCAGTCGACGATTGGTCGCTGGCGCAGCGGCTCGATCGCGCACAGGCAGAGAAAGGAACTGTCCAGAAGCTTCGTGTTCTCATCGAAGTCCACATGGGCGGTGAAGAAACGAAAAGCGGTGTCTCTGAAGCGGAGTTGCCCCAATTGGCGGAACGCGTGATGACGCTCACTCGCCTCGAATTCGCGGGATTGATGTGCATCCCGCCATTCCGCGATAATCCCGACGAAGTGCGCCCGTTTTTCGCTACCCTGCGAAATCTCAAGGAACTGCTGGAGCCGCGCCTCGGCAGACCTCTTCCCACTTTGTCCATGGGCATGTCCCACGATTTCGAAGCCGCCATTCTAGAAGGTTCGACGGAAGTTCGCATCGGCACGGCGATTTTTGGTACCCGGCCGAAGAATCCCTGAATCAAAGAACGTGAATTCGATGAACGACTGGGAGAACCTATGACGCTTTTTGCGCCGTTGCAGCTGCGAGAGTTGCAATTGAAAAACAGGGTGGCAGTTTCGCCGATGTGCGAATACTCGGCCAAGGACGGCCATCCTGGCCGCTGGCACCTCGTGCATCTCGGCAGCCGCGCCGTTGGTGGCGCGGCTCTGGTGATGACCGAGGCGACCGCGGTGCAGCCCATGGGCCGCATCTCGCCGTGGGACACTGGAATCTATCTCGACGCCCACGTCGAATCGTGGAAGGCTATTGCCGATTTTGTCCGTGAACAGGGCGCGATCCCCGGCATGCAACTCGCTCACGCCGGCAGAAAGGGAAGCACCGCCGCACCATGGCTGGGTGGTGGCAAAGTTCCTCTGAATGAAGGCGGCTGGGTGCCAGTGGCCCCGAGCGCCGTCGCGTTTGATACCAACTATCCGGAGCCAACAGAACTCACTGTCGGGGAAATTGACCAGATCGTCGAGGACTTTCGAACCGCCGCACGCCGCGCCCTGGCCGCGGGTTTCCAGGTTGTTGAGGTTCACGGCGCGCACGGCTACCTGGCGCATGAATTTCTTTCCCCGCTCTCCAATTTCCGCACCGACGAGTACGGCGGCAGCTTTGAGAATCGCGCGCGGTTTCCGCTGCGCGTTGCGCAAGCCGTCCGCGAAATCTGGCCCGAAAAGTGGCCGGTGTTTGTCCGTATCTCCGCCACAGACTGGAAGGAAGGCGGCTGGGACTTGCCGCAGAGCATCGAGCTATGCAAACAGTTCAGGGGCCTGGGCGTCGATTTGGTGGATGTTTCGAGCGGCGGCCTGGTGCCCAACGTGAAAATTCCCCTGGGCCCCGGCTACCAGGTCAAATTTGCCGCCGCGATCCGCCGCGAGGCAGGCATTGCCACCGGAGCGGTAGGCATGCTGACCGACCCCGCACAAGTCGAGACCATCTTGACGACCGAGCAGGCCGATATGGTGTTTCTCGCCAGAGAATTGTTGCGCGACCCCTACTGGCCAAGGCGCGCCGCACAGGAACTCGGCGTGAAGCTCAAGGCGCCAGTCCAATACGAACGCGCCTGGTAACGCCAGATTCGCTGGCACCTGCTAGGCTTGTAAAGAATGAGTTTCCTTGAAATTTCCGAAGACCATGTCCGTGGCACGCTGACGCTCAACATTCGAGTCCAGCCGCGCGCCAGCAGAGACGAAATCGCCGGCGCCCTTGGTGGCACGTTGAAAATTCGCCTTCGCGCTCCAGCAATCGAAAATCGCGCCAATGAGGCTCTGGTCGCTTTCCTTTCCGATCTTTTGAAAACCCCTAAATCCGCTGTTAGAATCCAGAGCGGCGAGCACGGGCGTAACAAACGTGTGGAAATTCGCGGCGTCACCCGGCAGCAGATTCTCGATCTCCTCCGCGAAGACGCATAGGCGTCACTTTGGAATTTCTTGAAACGCGGACGGAACCTGAGGCAATGAGCGCAAACATCGACTCCATCCAGAAAGATTTGCGGGCCGCCAAGCTCGACGGGTGGCTCTTCTACGATTTCCGCGGCCGCGATCCCATCGCGCACCGCATCCTGTCGCTTCCTGACGGCATGCGCACCCGCCGTTGGTTTTATTTTGTCCCCGCAAAAGGCGCGCCAAAAAAGCTCGTCCACAAGATCGAAGCGCAGTCGCTTGCCGCTCTGCCCGGCGACACTCTCTATTTCTCCGCGCAGGAGGAATTGCGTGGCAATCTGAAAAAAATTCTAGGGCGAGCCAAAAACGTAGCCATGCAGTATTCGCCGAAGAACGCCATTCCCTATGTCTCCATGGTGGATGCCGGTACGATTGAGCTAGTCCGCAGCACGGGCGTCAAAGTCGTAACGTCCGCCGACCTCGTTCAGAAATACGAGGCCTGCTGGAGCAAGGCGCAACTTGAATCACATCTCGCCGCTGGCCGCGCCATCGACAAGATCGTCCAGCAGGCCTTCGCCTTCGCCGCGCAATCAGTCCGCGAAAAAAAGAATCTTACTGAATACGACCTCCAGCAGTGGATTCGCAAACGCTTTGACGAAGAAGGCCTCATCACCGAAGAAGGCCCCGACGTGGCCGTGAATCAAAACGCAAGCGACCCACACTACGGTCCCACGCGTGAATCCTCCGCCACAATCAAGGAAGGCGATCTGCTCCTGCTGGACGTCTGGGGAAAGCAGAAGGCCGCTGGCAGCGTCTACTACGACATCACCTGGGTAGGCTATCTCGGTGCAAAAGTACCCGACAACTATGCCAAGGTGTTTAGAGTGGTACGCGAGGCTCGCGATGCCGCCGTGGATTTGATCCAGGAGTCCATCAAGTCCAGCAAGCCTCTGCAAGGTTGGCAAGTAGACCGGGCCTCCCGCCGCGTCGTCGAAAAAGCCGGCTATGGAAAATATTTCTTTCACCGCACCGGCCACAGCATTGGCCAGGCGGTGCACGGCAACGGCGTTAACATGGACGGCCTCGAGACCCACGATGCCCGCCACCTGATCCCCGAAACCTGCAACTCCGTCGAACCGGGAATCTACTTGCCCGAATTTGGAATCCGCAGTGAAGTGGATGTCTACATCGACGAAAAAGAAGCGCGCGTCACCGGCGCGGTCCAGCACGAGATTCTGCCGCTTCTTGCTTAGTAGGTTGGAGGAAGATCTTTTCTTTAGTCTTTAGGAGGCCGGAGCTTCAGCCCCGGCGTAAGGCGCCTAAATAAAACGGGCTTTAGCCCCTGAAGAAGGTATTTTCAAAGATTTCCGCAATCTGCTATGGCCTCTTCAATCGGGAGTCACATGGAAGAACAATCGCCGAACAACACGCCAGCGCAAATTACGTCGGCACCGCCTGCGCGTGATTTAGCCGCACCCGGCGAATCCCGCGCCATCGCTTTCGGTTTCGCAGGCTGGCTCGTACCCGGCCTTGGCCACGCCCTGCAAATGATGTGGGGCCGCGCCCTGGTTGTCTTCCTCGCCGTTGGTTTGCTCGTCTTCGCCGGGGCGTCCATGAAGGGGAACGTATTCACCCGCCAGGGAAGCGACGCTTTTGACACGCTCGGCTATATCGCCGATCTCGGCACCGGCAGCTTCTATTTCTTCGCGCGCGCCATCGAATCCAATGGCGCCGACGTTTCTCATGCCGACGGTGATTACGGTACGCGCCTCCTGGCGACAGCTGGCGTCCTCAATCTTCTGGCAGCCCTGCATGCCTACGAAGCCGCCCGCGGACACAAGGCATGACCGCCATTCCCCCGCTCGAGCTCACGCACTTCCAGGCATTTCTTCTCTTCGCCGTGGTGATTTCCGTCACCTTCGGGTTTCTTGGCCGCCGTCGCCCCAAAGACCGCGTGAAATACATTCTCTGGTCGCTCTTTCTCTTTCTGCTGGTGGGCATCGGAGTCGGCTGGGCGATGTTCCCCTTCTCCCGTTGAACGCTTTCCCGCACAATCCATTCGCGCCGAATTGACAGTGATTTTCAGCGGGTGCTATCGTCATAAAGCAGGGCCGAGGTAGCTCAGTGGTAGAGCAGTCGATTCGTAATCGACAGGTCGTGGGTTCAACTCCCACTCTCGGCTCCATTCATCCTCGGTTCAAGCTAGACAGCCCTCGCTAGAAGCAAAAAAAGCCCATGTAATTGGAATTTGCGTTTGTCAATTTGCGGTACACTTAACGAAGTCTGGAATGGCCGTTTCTTCGAGGTGTCGCCGTGAGATCTCTTGCTCTCTTCGCCGCTCTTTTGCTGAGTGCGTCGCTCGGCTCCGCAGGGCCCAAACCGCAGCCTGGCACGATCCTCTCCCAGAACTCCGTACCGTGCGGCGCAAAGAAATCCAAAAAGCAGGACATCGATCTCCTCTGCCAGCAGTATGTAATTCGCTCCGGCTCCACCGACTACACCATTCGCCAGCCGAAGCCTGCCGATGAGACCCTCATTCCGTTGAACACGGCCATCCAATTCACCCTTGATAAAAACAAAATGAAATTCAAGGTGAACGGCAAATCGTTCGAGTTCCTTGTCGTCTCCCAGGCCGCCGCATCGGCCTCTTCCGGCTCCGATCACCAGTAACCTGGACGGACGTTTCTTCGAATACATTTCACTGCGGTTTCCTTTCCCCGTCTGCTCATCTGGAAACAGTGTGCCCTGAGACGCTTCCTGGAAATGTTTCGCGAATTACCGAACAAACTCGCTGCAGGCTGCGGCAGGCGCTATGGTCTTTTCGAATCCCATGTTTGTGAGCGCTTGCAGCGGCGCCGGTTTCAGCATATATATTGCCAGCAGGAGGCAATCATGTTTGAAGTACCGGTGGACAAGCAAGAAGCCAAATCGAACTACGAGCGCGTTGGCATCTCAATCGTGGTTCTCCTGGTGATTGCAGGAGCCGCTTTTTATTTTCTTACAAAGCAGAGCGCCAAGCAGCAGCCCGCCCCTGTCGCGGCTGCCCCCGCGGCGCCTGCTGATCCAGTCCACGACTTGAAAATCGTCCGTGTCACTATGAATAAAGATCCCATGGGAACCACCGCGGTCTGGCTGGTTACGCTGCAAAACAAATCCGCGGCCTACACCTACTCCAATATCCGTTACGAAACCAATTACATCGGCCAGGACGACAAGCCGATCCTCGTGAACCAAGGCTCAATCCCGGGATCCTTCACTCCCGGCGACGAGCACAATTCTCAAATTCGCGACACTCTCTACCCTAACGGCACCGCCTGGTACAAGTTTAAGGTCGTGGGCGCCAAAGCCTCGGTGCGCTAATTGACGGCGGCCCGTCTAAAGTTCTCGCCGCCGGGTAAAGTCCCAAACGAACAAGCTGGTTTGAAACCTCCCGCGTATCTCTGCAACTCAGCCGCACGCGGCTGCCGGTTCCCAGATCCCGAATCCAGGGAAGAAGCTCGCTAGCAGGGCGGCCAGAATTCTCCCCGCCGATGATGAGTCGCCTCCCCATTTGACGGCGCTTCCCTGAAAGTGCAATCCGACCGCAAAGTGGCCGTCGGGAAGCCACTCGCAATACGCAACGCGGGCAAGCCTGCGCGAGTCACCCCTCAGCGAGCTGATCATCAACCTTTCATTCAGTTCTGGTGCGTGATCCATCCGAACCCGTATTCCCTGTGAACACACGTTTTCCGTCCTGGTTCGCTCCGCCTCGTCTGGGTCCAGGATGGTGGAAATCTGGAGGGGGATTGCTACTTCAACTCGTTTTTCAAGTCTTCCAGACCGCAAAGGCATTTGTGAATTAACCTTCCCAACCAGACTCTCTGCGTGCAGGCACCGGGCGGGGGAGCCAAGCAATTGCCGGAATCAAGCAGAACAGCTGCGCTGGTCACTCTTTCATTCTCATGCCAGTTCTCCGGCATGGTTGCTGCCCGCGTCTTCCGCGCGAGTCCCGATCGCCGCCGTTTCTGATCCGGCACGGCAGCGCCGGCTTACGCCCTGAATTCTCCAAGCAAAATAAGCGGCGGGGAAATTAATTCAATCAGGTGAATTCCTTAGTGGGGATGGGGATAATCATGGAACGGTGCCGGGGGGCCAAACCTGATTTCTTTAGGGCTGGATCAAGCCGTTTCGAATCGCATAGCGAACCAGACTGGCTGTTTCGTGAATGTCCAACTTTTTCATCAGTCGCGCCCGGTGCGATTCCGCGGTTTTTACGCTGATGCCCAGGTGCGTGGCGATGTCTTTCGTGGACTTGCCTTCCCCAACCAGTTGCAACACTTGCCGCTCACGCCCTGAAAGCGGATCGGCCGCAGCATAGCTCTTGGAAAGATACGCATCCACCACCGTGAGCGAAATTTTCGGACTCAAATATACCGATCCCCGGCACACTTCCTGGATCGCGTGAATCAGTTCGGAGCCTGCTTGGCTCTTCAGGACATAACCTCTCGCTCCGGCCCGCAGCGATTCCGTCACATACTGCTCTTCATCGTGTTGCGTCAGCAGGATCACTTTGGTCTTTGGAGAGCATTTCTTCAGTTCCCGCACCGTGTCCACGCCGTTCAGTACCGGCATGCCTATGTCCACAATGGCCACATCGGGATGCGCTTCCATCACCAAACGCAGAACCTCTTGACCATTCGATGCCTCAGCGACAATTTGAAACCCTTGCTTCTCCAGGAAGGCCCGCAGCCCTTGGCGAATCAAGGCATGATCGTCAGCGAGGAGAATTCGTGTAGGCATAGTTTCGCAGCTAGAGTAGGGATTCCGCTTGCATGCATCAATCCGGTGGTCTCTGGAGTTTTTAGAGGGGTAAACACCTGAGCTGAACTTGCGCGAATTTCCTGAGTTCTGCGGCGAACGAAACTAGTCTGCAAACGCCGCCCCAAGTTTGGAGGCTCCGCGCTGATGCCTGAGGCCGACACGGCAGAACTCGCTTAGGGCTGGATCAACCCACGGCGAACCGCGTAACGCACCAGGCTCGCGGTCTCATGGATATTCAGTTTCTGCATGAGCCGCATTCGATGCGATTCGGCCGTCTTCACGCTGATGCCGAGCACCGATGCAGTGTCCTTGGTGGACTTTCCTTCCGCAATCAACTGCAGCACCTGGCGCTCGCGAACCGTCAAAGGATCCGCCGGCCTTTCCGATTTGTTCCGATATGCTTCCATCACCGCGCGCGATATTCCCGGGCTAAGGTAAAACTCGCCGCGGCACACTTGCCTGATGGCTTGTATCAAGTCGTTGGCCACCTGGCTTTTCAAAACGTATCCCTTGACGCCAGCTTCCAGCGCTTCGTGGATGTATTGCTCCTCTTCGTGCTGGGTCAGCAGAATTATCTTCGTCTTCGGGGCACTGCGAACCAAACTCCGTGCGGCATCAATCCCATTGAGCGTCGGCATGCTGATGTCCAGGATCGCAATGTCAGGATGATGAGTCTCGATCAGGCGCACAGCTTCCTGCCCGTCGGACGCCTCCGCCATCACTTGAAAGTGCTCCCGTTCCAGTAATGACTTCAATCCCTGTCGAACAAGCACGTGGTCATCCGCGAGTACGATTCGTGTTGGCATCATTAACCTCCAGTGGAAGTCGGATGGAAACTTCAGTTCCGTGGCCCGGACGCGATTCGATCTGCAGTGTTCCGCCGATGGCGCTGACGCGCTCGCGCATGGCGACAAGGCCCAACCCCTTCCGGGGCGTGCCCTGGCTGCGGCGCATTTTGAATCCCGCGCCATCGTCGCGGATGGTGCAGCACTGCGTGAAATCTTCTCTCCAGGCCCGGATCCACACATTGCTGGCCTTCGCGTGTTTCACCGCGTTCGTCAGCGCTTCCTGCACGATGCGATACAGCGTCGTCTCCGCTGTGGTTGGCAACCGTCCTGACACTATCGCGTCAATGTGGATCGGCAAATTCGCTCGTTTCGAAATCCCGTCGGCCAAAAATCGAACCGCCGGAATCCAGCCAAGATCATCCAGAATTGTCGGCCGAAGTTCATGAGAGTACCGGCGCAGATGTTTTTCAACCTCGTTTAACATATCCTTAATCCGCGTGAACTGGGCCTGTTGCGCCTCCGGCAGCTCCATGGCAACTTCCGCCAGTGCAAGGTGCACAGCGACCAGCAGTTGTCCGGCCTCATCGTGAACCGCATACGCGATGCGCTTGATCTCTTCCTCCAGAGTCTCGTTCAACTGCCGCAACGCCTTGACGGCATCCTGAAAGCCGCGATGGGCCATCTCATATGGCGAAACGCACTCCGCAAGAAATTCCGCGCTGAGCCGGAGGAATTCCTCCTTTTGCTGCTCATCCTCCGTAGTGCGAACCAAATCAATGATCGCGTGGTGATGCAGGGAAGCCAGGTCCACGACGCTCAGTTGCTCCTCGAGTGCTCGGCGCCCGAGTTCATAGGCCCGGCCCAAGGCCAGTTCGCCTTCCCCCGCCGCATACGCGCCCAGGGCGGAACGGTACTCCTCCTCGAAATTCTCCAGCTTCCCCTTCCGTCGCGTCGCTGTCTTCATGGGTTTATCCCCGTCAGCCGCGCGACCAGCACGAGCGCGTCGTCATTCCTGTTGCGATATTTGTTTAGAATTCTGTCCGCCGCCCTTTGTGGATTTTCCCGCGCACTGAGCCCCGTCGAAAAGTCGCTCTCGATTCCGTCGGTTGCAAAGACAACAGTATCCCCCTGCGAAACGGGCAGCACGCTGGCTTGCAGGGAGGGCAATTTGGATCCCACCACACCCGCGCGCAGCAGAAGCGGCTCCTGCATATTTCCTTGCTTTGCATCCGCGCGCACCAACACTCCCTGTACGTTGCCCACGCCAAGCCACGTCATCATTTTTTGTTCGTGGGAAATGAAAGCCAGGCTTAGCACCGCTCCCCGCGTCCCCTTCAGCTCTTCGTGACACGCCTCAACCAGTGAAATCACCGGCTCGTCAGCTGAACTTCGCAGAAGTGCTGCGGCAGTTCTGGCGGCCTCGGCGGCGTCTTTTCCGTGCCCGATGCCGTCAATCACGGCGATTAAAACTCCGCTTTGATTGCAGCAAACCATATGCAGGTCCCCGGACTCGCCCTCGCCCACCCGAGCATGTTTTGCCAACCCATACTCGATCATTGGTTCGTTTATTGTCTCCACTTCTTCACCGCCACCATTGTTCCCTTGCCGGGTTGGGAATTAATCTCAAAATCGTCCATCAGTCGGCGCACCCCCGGCAGTCCAAGACCGAGGCTTCCTGAAGTGGAAAAGCCGTCGCGCAGAGCCTGGCGAATATCAATAATTCCCGGTCCATCGTCGGATGCGATGACCAGGATCCCGATTCGACTTGATCCTTGGATTCCTTTCAGTTTGATTTCGCCCGTGCGCGCGTAAGACACGATGTTACGCGCCAGTTCAGAGATCGCCGTGGCTATCAGGGTGGCGTCACCCGAGGAAAAACCAAGTTCGCTCGCCAATACCCGCCCTTTTTGGCGGGCGATGACGATATCCTGGTCGGAGTTGATTTCCACCCGAATTTCCCCAACCGACACAATCGCTCACCCTCACTTCGTGATTTTGAACTTCTCGTTCAAGTACGCCAGCCCTTCTTCAAGGTCCAAAGCGGTCGCAACGCCTTCCAGCGTCAATCCGAGCTGCACCATCGCAAACGCAACCTCCGGCTGAATCCCCACGATCACTGTTTCCGCGCCGCGCAGCCGGATCATGTGAGCGATTTCGCGCAGGGTGCGAGAGGCGAAGGAGTCCATCACGTCCATCGCTGTAACGTCGACGATCACCGCGCGCGACCGGAACTTCACCACCTGTTGCACCAATCCCATTCGCAATTGATTCAAATCCGCGTCGGAGAGAGCGGCTTGAAACGTCGCAATCAGAAACGCTCCCTGTTTGAGAATGGGGACTTCCACTAGCTTTTTCCTCCGCCCGGATCAATTAGGCTCTGTGATGGACGCTACTTTGTATCCCAGCAGTCTTTCCGCTTGTTCAATGCCGCCTTGCAGATCTCCGACTGTGTTCATCTTGCCCAGGTCCACTCCGATCGTCACCAGTGTCTGCGCGATCTCAGGTGAAAGGCCCGTGACGATGACGGTTGCGCCCAACAGCCTCGAAGCTTCCACCGTTTGCACCAGGTGGTTTGCCACGGTAACGTCCATGGCCGCCACACCCGTGATATCAATCACGACGACTTTTGCGCGATTGGTGCGAATTCCGCGAAGTAGTTGTTCTGTTAATTGCCGCGCGCGCTGCGGGTCAATCACACCGATGATCGGCAGAATCAGCAACCGCTCGCGTACCTGCAGCACCGGTGTCGAGAGTTCCCGGATCGCTTCCTGCTGTTGGCGGATAACGCGCTCGCGCTCTTGCACGAATCCGACCGCCACCGTGTTCGCGATGCGGTTTGCCGCCGGCTCGTAGGCATCCAGGATGCGGTTCAATTTCTTGAAATCGGTCTGGTATTTCGCGAACAGCGACCGCGCCAGCACGTCGCGCAGCAGCAGCACGATTCCCACGACTTCGTGCGTTTCAACGCCTCGGGGAATAATACGTTCGGAAAGGTTTCGCGCGTACGCCTGCAGCGCTTCGAAGGCTTCCGTCTCAAGGGCTTCTACGTAGCTGTCGTACACCGAGGTTGCTTCCGCGAAGATTTCTTCCTTGGTCATCGCGGTCAACAGTCGCGTTTCCGAAATGCGCACTACCCATTCTTCGCGCAATTGAGTTCGATTCTGCCGGAGGTGAGCGACTAGCTCGCGAAGCAACTCGGATGGTTCTTCTGTGCGCTTCAGTTCGATGTCCGTGGTGGTGCTATCTCGCTTCGCCATGAAAATCTTCTCCTGGGCGCAAATTGTCCGTCGTCGGGCCAATCCGCGGTGTGAATCCGATAGGGACTTGAAACTGAATACCATCGGAAACCCAGTTCCTCAATCAAGTAAACTACCCCAAGATGCCTCAGGTAAACACCTTAGTATTATCCAGGTCAGATTTACACCACAAACCTACGATTTTCAATCAAGTTAATTGTATTCAATGACTTGCAGAAAACCTTGTGCCCGGGGGCCCTTAACCGCCACCTCGGGCATGGGCAGTCCTATTTTCAACTGGTTGCGAAATTCACCTGAGTTTCGAACTGTTCCTCACGACACCGCGGCCTTCCCCGCCGCTTGCGGTGGCTCTTTTCCCCGGGTCGATGTTGGTTCGGGTCCTGCCCAGGCTTGACGCAGCTCTTCCGCCCTGCGGATGACGCGCTCCGTCAAGTCGTTCGACGGCTGCGCAATCCTCGCCGACTCTTTCTTCGCATTGACGGGAGAGATCTCAAGCAGCTCCAGCTTTTCAAACACCTGCTTCATCGCCCGGTCGGGATTCCTCAGAAAATCCGTGCCGCGGATCCGCGTGAACACCCAGCCCATACGTTCCAGCACCGCCTGCCGGTCCATGTCCTCGGGAATTTTCTCCAGCGGATGATAGCGGTCCCCGTCGCATTCGATCGCAACCCGCCTCCGCTCGCCTTCCACCACCAGATCGATTCGGAACGCGCCGACGCGCCATTGCGGCTGCACGCGATACCCCGCCGCGAGCAATCGCTTCATGACCTCGCGCTCGAACGGAGATTGCGCGCGGTTTTCTTTTTCTTCCAGTGCCCGCATCAGGTGACTCGGATCCTGAGCGTGCTCGATCAGTTGACGCCGGAGATCGTCGGCCTTCAGATCATTTTGCGGACTCAGCGAATGCACCACCCACATCTGATCCCGCGCGCGGCTGGCGGCCACGTTGAACCTCTGCTTAAACAACTCCTGGTCGCGCAAGGAAAGCGGCCCGCGCTGCGCCGTATCCACCAGCGAGATGAACACCACGTCGCGCTCATCTCCCTGGAATTGCGCCGCATTTCCGCAAAGCAATCGGTGATGTTCGCAAAGATCCGGCGAGAGATGCTTCCTCAACAGGTTATCAATCTCCAGCGCCTGTTCGTCGCCCACCAGCGAAACCACTCCGAAGCTGGTTGGTTGCCCCGCTTCATTTTTCTGATATTCGGGTTGCTCCATCGCCGCTGTCAGCAGCGACGCCACTCCAATCGCTTCCTGCCGGTTAATTTTCCCGTCGCGGCTGGATCCGCCAACTCGGTAACCAATCGTGTGCGGGCGAATCTGGACCCGGCTCGCATCACGCAGCGGCTTGATCCGCTGATCGTAGGAAATCATGTTGCTGAACTGGATGATTTCCGGCACGCAGCGGAAATGTTCCACCAGGCAAGTGGTCCCGCCGAAGGATTGCCGAGCCAGGTCGTAAATGGAAATTTGTCCGTCGTAAAGATCCGCATTCGGAATGCCTTGCAGGTACTGGAAAATAAGATTCTGAATGATGCCAAGATCCTGGCCCACCGCGGACGGACTCACCTGTTCATGGTCACCGACAACCAGCGCCGTTTTGCCAAGATAAAGCGCAACCAGCGCCATCACATCGCTCTGGCTCGCTTCATCAATGATGACCACGTCAAACCGTGTGCTACATGGATCAAAATTTTCCACCACGCGCGAAAGCGGCATCACCCAGACGGGGACCGCGCTCCGGCATTCCGACATTTTTCTTGCAGCTTCCGTGCGCAGCAGCGAAACGCGAATCCCGTGGCCTTTGCCAATGCGGCGAATCGTGTCCAGCCAGCCAACCAACGCCTGGCGCTGCCGCGAAGAAGTCCGCCGAGCCTGCGCAGACCATGCGCGCGTGTCAATCAATCCAACGGTCACGCGTCGCAGTTGCTCTCGCAGTTTTTCGCTTTTTGCCTGCAGCGTCTCGATGGAGATGCCCGATCGCCGGTCGAGTTCGTCGTTGAGCTGGCGCCAAGTCCACGCTGACGCAGGATCGCGCGGCGGCTCGCCTCGGCCATGCGCACCGCTCCGATTTCGAATCGCGCCGGCCCACGCGGGCGCAGCGCTTTCCAGCTTAGTAAGCAGCGCGCGGCGCAGATCCAAATCCGCCTGCTGGCTCTTCAGTTCCAGCAATCGCTCATAGGCTCCTCGGTACTCGCTCGAATCCTCGTCGATTACAGAGGAAAACAAATTCGCCGTTGCTTTCGACGACTTTGCCGCGCGCCCGGCCAGCTTAAGGCGGGCTTTCAGGTCGCGAAGCTCCTCTTCGATTTGCAATAGCTTTTGCTTCTTGATGCGCGATTCAAGAATCGGGAGCAGGGAATCCGTCACCGCTTTCCCGATCCGCACAAGCTCCCCGTGGGCCCCTACGACCGCTGGCTGTTCCGCCAGAAACTTGTCCCACTTGAAGTCGAGGTCGGTGAGTTGTTCCTGAAGTGGCAGCCACGTGTGTTCGTGCCATCCCAGGCAGTCCTCAAGCGCGTTGCAATACTGCATCAGCGTTTTTTCGACTTCCGTCCCCATCTGCGAAGATGGCGGCGTCCCCAGCGGCGCCATCTGACGATCCCAGCGGCCGCAGAGCTCCTGCCGCAATTTCTTCAGGCGTGCTAATTTCATCAGTGCGATGAAATGCTCGGAATTGCGTGGTGGCGCGTTGTTCACCTTGGCCGCTTCAATGAATTGGCCCCACGTCTTATGAGTGAATAAAGTGAACGAACCAAGCTTCCCTCCGGTCTCAAGATGCGCAAGAATCTCGCCGGCAATCCGCGCCTGGTCCTCGTAACGCGGATCGCTACCAAGCTCAGGGCCGTACTTGACGAATGATTCCTGTGCGTTGGCCGCATCGCGGTGAACCAGCCGGACGAACTCGACCAATTGATCCCACGGCTTCCGGTGAGCGCCTCCATATTTCCCTGCGTAAACCGCCTCCAGCTTCCACTTTTCTTTTCCCGTCAAAGGCTCCACCGCTTGCGACAAACTCGCCGCCAAAGCCTCCAATTCCTCCGGGCTGCCTTCCGGAACGCCGCTGTGCCAGAAATCCGAACGCAGTTCCAATTCCTCCATGCTCAAGCGATTCCGTTCATTCAGCGAAGCTTCAAACTCTTCCGGCCTCGGCAGGTCGTGAAGTTCCGGCAAGTGTCCCGCAAGTTCGATCTCGTCCTCCCGCGAAAGGGAAGTGTTCGTTCTATACAGATCGGCCAACTCGCCGGCAGTAAGCGGCAGAGGAGCCACTGCCGCGACCGGGCCTGGAATCCAGCCAAGCGACTCTTTTTCCTTCGCCACACTCCGCGCCGCGTCGGCGGGTGGCCACGTCTTACCCGCAATAACGATGTCGCGGTATTCGTCAGCCCGTGCCTCCGCAAGCTGTTTGCGCATCTGCTCCAGCTTTTTCAGGATGTCGCCGCGCTCGGCTTCCAGCTTCTTCGCTTCCAATTCCAAGGAAACTGCATCGGCGCGCGACAGCCGTTCCGCAATCGAGCCAACCGCGCTTTCCAACTGCTTGCGACTTTCCAGATCGCTTTCCAGCAGGCTCACGCACAGCGGTCGCAGTTCCGGCACGATGTGGTGCCGCACCATGCGCAACGCCTTCGTCGCCTGGCTCGTAACCAGCACACTCTTGCCCTGCGCCAGCAAATGCCCAATCAGATTGCCAATCGTGTGCGTCTTGCCCGTTCCCGGAGGGCCTTGCACCAGAACTCCTCCGTGCAGTTCCAGTTGTTGTGCGATTCGAATTTGCTCGGGATTTGCGGGCTTGCTTAGCAGAACTTCTCCCGTGGTTTCCGCCGCCTCAATTGCGGGTGGCTCCGCCTCATCTGCAGCTCGATTCGGAGCCTCTTCGCCGACAATGTTCAAAAGCGACCATGGAAGATCTTCCCGCGTGCGCAGATCCGCAAGGATGCCTTGGATGGAAGCGGCGAATCCAAGTGTACGCGCGCGTAGAAATACCAGCGGGTCGCGGCCGATGCAAGGGTCGCCCTGCTCCTCCGCGGGCGCCTGGTCCTCGAGGAAGTCTCCCCGCGGCGACAACTGGATAACCAACCGCTTCAGAAATCCCGAAGTCGAGCCATTCACCAGCGGATGAAACCCTTCTTGGTCCAACTCCTCACGACAACGGCCGATGGCGCGTCCGTCCACGTCCGTCATCGATTGAAAGAGCGCCGAATACAATTCAACGGGATGATCGGCTTCGGAAATCGTGAATTCCGGCACCGCGGCGTTGAACTGTAGTTGCAGGCGCTGCAGGAGAATCGGATGGTAAATGTTTCCCTCAGCGCGACGCCAGCTGAGTATGCCGTCCCCCAGGACCAATTCCACCCGCTCGGCCTCGCGCTCGATTCGCCCATGCAGTGCATACAACGTCTCGAATATCTTCATCGCCGCGCGAGCCGGCCGTTCGCTCTTGGCCCACTCCTCGCGCGAAAGTTTCCAGCGTTGCAGAGCCGCGGTTCTTGCCTTATCTTCATCGAATTTCGCAACGCGGGGAGTCTCCGACGGATCAGATTCGGCCTGGCTTTCCCGAAAAACAATCTCCTCGGAAGGATTGTCCCACCCTTCTTCCAGCCAATTCGCAATCTCCTCCGGTGGCTCAGGCGGTCGCGTCAATACGGGGCGCTGGACCTTCAGCAGAAACTCCCCGGCGCCCTCGCTCTCATTGGACTGAGCATCCCTGGCGGCCTTGGTTTTCGAAGAGTTGGCTTTTGCCGCTCCGCGTTTGATCGTCGGATGGCTGGGCAGCCCATGAAGCCAGAGGCTCCACGGCTGCTCGCGAATCTGCCGTTTAGCGGGGTTGCGGTGTTGGTTCAGCGCTTCCAGGTATCGGAAGACGCGGGTAAGTTTGTCGCGCGCAATGCGCAGTTTATCGGAATCCATGTTGGCACGCCTTTTAAGGACACGCGTAGAAGTTGAATTGGGCTGTGGAACCCACAGAGTAGCAATGCCCCGGCAATTTTCTCAATAGAACCCCACTAGTACCGCCCTGCCACCGATCTTAAGCTCGCGAAATCAAGAACTTGTGGCAACCCTCACTTTCGTCCCACCCCGTATATTTTCCCCGGCCCAAGTCCCCCTTTAGCGATAACCGGGCAACGACCAGTGGGCGGGTTGGCTGCTAGAAGCCAGGCCGCTCTCCCCGTATGGTGCACTTGCCGCCTTCATCAGGGTTGGCGCTAAACGGAATACAGGAGGATCAAAATGCGAGCAGGAACGTTTGCAGTTCTCTTGTTCACCACGGCCATGGTGATTCAATCCAAGGAACCCCCCGCCTACGAAAAGGCTGTGCTGGTTCAAATGGATTCCTCTGCGTGCGGCTACGCCGAAAAAGACGGCAAGACCATCGCAGGCCAGATTTTTGGAACCGACGGCCAGCACAAAAACACCAAGCAACTACTCTGTCAGGAGTACCTCCTCCAGACGGATCGGGTCACCTACCGAATCCAGCCAAAGGATGACAAGCACCCGGTGCTTTTGCCCGTAGGTGAAACCGCTCAATTCCGGATTCACAAGGACAAGATGTTGCTTCGTGTCCCCGAAGCGGATGGCAAGGAACGGGAATACATCGTTCTCTCGATGACTCCCCGGGCGGACGCCGCGACGGCCAACCGGCCCACGACTGCGGCGACATCTGGTTCTCGCTGAACGCTCAAGCTCCGGCGTTCGCCACCTGGCGAAAGCTTGTGATTGGGCCGAGAGTATTGGCCTAAATAGGATTGCAGGGATTCCACCCTCCTGAATTCCTGCAATCCTCGTTCGAACATCCCCAGTGGTGCTTTACAACCGTAGAGAATTACCTTTGGTGCGCGGACGTTGACGTTTCCCTTGTCCCTCCCCGCTTCCTGCCTCAACATGAATCGCATGGGGGTAGGCCGACTGCGGCTTGGTCATGGCGTCCGTTCTAGAAATCCAGAATCTTCAAGTTTCTTACTTCTCGCGCGAAGTTCGCTCTCGCCCTGTTTTGTTAGGTGTGAGCTTCGAGCTGATGCCGGGCGAAATTCTGGGCGTTCTCGGCGAATCCGGCTCGGGCAAAAGCACGCTCGCGGCATCGGTTTTGCGGCTCCTTCCTCCGAACGGTCAAATCGGAAGCGGCGCCGTCCTATTCGAAGGCAAGAATCTTCTCCAAACCAGCTCCGAGGAACTCCGTCAGATCCGCGGGGCCCGAATCGCTTTGATTTTTCAAGAACCGTCACTGGCGCTCCATCCCACCATGCGCGTCGGCGAGCAGGTTCGCCAGGTGCTGGCCGCTCACCAACCGTCAAACAAGAATGATCTGCACCAACGGACCCACGAAGTCTTCAACCAACTCTTCCCGCAAGAGCCGGACCGCATCCTGCGCTCCTATCCGCACCAGCTCAGTGGCGGCCAGCGGCAGCGCGCCCTCATTGCCCAGGCCATCGCCTGCAATCCGGCGCTCGTGATCGCCGACGAACCAACAGCCGCCCTCGATCCCGTAACCCAAATGGAAATCCTCGACGTATTTCGCACGCTCCGGGAAAAGCTCGGCCTCGCCATGATTTTCATTACCCACAATCCGGCTCTCCTCTCCGGCTTTGCCGATCGCGTTCTGATCCTTTACGCCGGCCAGGTTGTCGAATGGGGTCCTGCGGAAGCCGTGCTTCGATCGCCGAAACATCCGTACACAAGGGCGCTCTTCGAATCTCTTCCAACAATTTCCTCGGAAACCCAAAAAAACCGCAAAACCAACCTCCCTGTCATCCCCGGCAATTCGTTGCCCTCTTCGCTGCCGCGGAAAGGTTGCTCCTTCGAACCTCGGTGCTCCGTGCGGATGGACGTTTGCAGGGAATTTGAACCTGCATTGGTGAAGTTGGGAACGACGCACATCGTTTCTTGTTTCAAGTACAAGGAGTGAGGTAGTTCCCAGCGGCCCAACCATGGAACCTATTCTAAAAGTCGAGAATCTCGTGAAGCGCTACGCCAAGCGAAACCTCGTCGGCATGCCGGAAGAGTTTCTCGCGCTCGACAGCGTATCCTTCACCGTTTCCGCCGGCAGCACGCTCGCCATCGTCGGCGAATCCGGCTCGGGCAAAAGCACGCTGGCCTCCTGCATCGCTTGTCTCGAAACCCCGACATCGGGCACTCTCTGGTTCGAAGGCACAAACCTCGTTCAATCCGCGGAGAGCGACCTTCGCAAAATTCGCCCGCAGATCCAATTACTCTTCCCCGATCCCGCGGGCTCTCTCAGTCCAAGATGGACCATTCTCGACATCGTCGTTGAGCCATTACTCTTGCAAGGGAAACTTGCCCGCAAGGAAAGGACGACGCGCGCCTTCTCCTTACTCGAACGCGTCGGCCTGGCCGCGGACATGGCCGAGCGCCCAGCCGCGGAATTGAGCGGTGGTCAGCGTCAACGCTTGGCCATCGCCCGCGCGCTGACTCTCCAGCCCAAAATTCTCATCCTCGACGAAGCGCTCTCGGCTCTCGATTGCTCGGTGCAGGCACAAATCGCGAATCTCCTCCTCGATCTCCAATCTTCTCTCGCAACGACTTTCCTTTTTATTACCCACGATCTCACCATGGCCGTTCACCTTGCCGACGAGATTGCCGTGATGTCTCACGGCCGAATCGTCGAGCATGGCCCGTCCACAAAAATCGTGCAAAACCCCAGCCACGAGGCCACCCAGCAGCTCCTCGCAGCCGTGCCGCGACTTCCTCGCTCACCCTGGCCGGCAATTCAACAATGATGCGTTATCTCCTCCGCCGCCTCGCGCACGCCTTCCTGCTCGTAGTCAGCGTCAGCATTCTCGCCTTTCTCTTCACAACGCTCGCGCCCGGCAACTACTTCGACGAGATACGCCTGAACCCGCAGATTGCACCGGAAACGATGGTAGCCTTGCGCGCCCAATATCAACTCGACCGTCCACTGCCCATTCGTTACGCCTCTTGGCTGAATTCCGTACTCCACGGAGAGATGGGCTATTCGTTTGCCTACAATACTCCGGTCGTGCCGCTCCTGCTGGTCCGCGCTAAAAACACTCTTCTGTTGACGATCACCGCGACACTGATTGCGTGGGCGATCGCCCTACCGCTCGGAGTCTGGAGCGCCGACCGCCTCGGGCGACTTCCGGATCGCGTGATCTCCTGGAGTACAGCGACGCTTCTCGTCATTCCCGATTTGGCGCTGGCACTCGGTCTCCTCGTGCTCACCGTAAGGACGGGCTGGTTCCCCACAGGTGGCATGGCCTCCGTAGATTTCGAATCTCTCTCCTCGCTCAACAAGATTCGCGATCTCGTCCTGCACATGACGCTGCCAGTCGCCGCCCTCGTCCTCTCCGCCCTTCCGCCCCTCGTTCGCCATGTACGGGCCGCCGTCGCGGATGTGCTCCACGCACCTTTCCTCCTAGCCGCCGAAGGCCACGGCATTCCCCGGCGTACACTTCTATTTCGATACGCTCTCCCCGCCGCGGCCCATCCGCTCGTTTCTCTCTTCGGATTCAGTATCGGCGCACTATTAAGCGGGTCTCTTCTCATCGAAGTCGTGATGAGCTGGCCCGGGCTCGGCCCATTCCTGCTGGAGGCCATCCTGGCCCGCGACATCTACGTCGTTATCGGTGGCGTCTTGTTCTCCACCATTTTTCTTTCTGCAGGGAATTTTCTTGCCGACCTCCTTCTTTACTGGGTTGACCCGCGAATCCGCACGGAGAGCACCTCCCGATGATCCACCAACGCAGAGTCGCAATCTGGCTGCTCGTTCTCGGCGCCCTGCACGGCATTGTCATTTGTGCCGGTTTTTTCGCGCCGTACAATCCCGTCGAACAGGATCGCAAGAATCCCTACTTGCCGCCGATGCGCCCGCATATCGTCGACACAAGCGGGCATCTCCACCTTCGTCCCTTTGTCTATCCGTTCCACTTGCGTCCCGGCTCATTCGACCAATACATGGAAGACACCTCGCAGCCACGCCCATTGAAATTCCTCGTGGCTGGTGGCCGCTATCGCTTGTTAGGCTTCCTCACCGCACGCCTGCATCTTTTTGGTGCGGGTAACCAGCGAATCTACCTGCTCGGGACCGATGCCTTCGGCCGCGATCAATTATCAAGAATTCTCTTCGGCGGCCAGGTCTCGCTGCTCGCCGGCCTGCTTGGCGCGGGCTTCACCCTTCTCATCGGATGGTGCATTGGCGCCGCTGCCGGCTACTACGGCGGTTGGCGAGACGACTTGCTGATGCGCCTCGCGGAACTTTTCCTCGCCCTGCCGTGGCTGTATCTCCTCTTCGCCATCCGGGCCTTCCTCCCGCTGACGGTGAACCCGCTCCAAGCCTTTTTCCTCATCGTCGCGGTCATCGCCGCGGTAGGCTGGGCACGCCCTGCGCGCCTCGTTCGCGGCATTGTACTCAGCGCCAAGGAACGCGACTTCGTCCGCGCCGCCCGCGGTTTCGGAGCCACTGACTTCTACCTACTCCGCCACCACATTCTTCCCGAGACTTCCAGCGTCCTTCTGACCCAGGCCGCGATTCTCATCCCACAATATGTCCTCGCCGAAATGACTCTCTCCTTCCTGGGCCTCGGTGTCCCCGAACCCGTCCCAAGCTGGGGCAATCTCCTCTCCAACCTCCAGCAATACAGCGTCCTCGTTTCCTACTGGTGGATGTACCTGCCCGCCCTCATCATGGTGCCGTTCTTCCTTGGATACCTGGGGTTAGCGAGCGCGTTGCAGGAACGCGCAGAGACGTACAAGATAGAAAGGAGTCTTGGGAGCCTGGCGTGACAAACTGCCCCGCTACGGTCGCACGCTGCCGGATTCTTTTCCGTTCGTTTCTCCTTTTCTCCGCACTCATTTACCACACCGCAATTGCCCATGCGCAGCAAAATAATTCGAAAGAGGAATTGCTCATACTGCCCGGGGAAGTCGGCCGCTTCGGCGGACGCCTCGTCGTATCTCTCCGTGGCGAGCCAAAAACTCTGAACCCTTTGATTGCCGCCGACGCCCGATCCCGTGAAGTCATCGGCGTCATGCAAGCTGATCTCGTCCACATCAACCGCGCCACTCAACTCACGGAACCCGCCCTGGCCAAATCCTGGAAAGTCTCTCCCGATGGACTCACCTATACCCTCGTCCTGCGCAAAGGCCTGAAATTCTCCGACGGCCAACTGATGGACGCCGACGATGTCCTCTTCTCTTTCCACGTCTATCTCGACGAAAATACTCACGCCCCGCAGCGCGACCTCTTGATCGTCGGTGGCAAGCCAATCACCGTCCGAAAAATCGACGCGCAAACCATCGTCTTTCAAATGGTTAAACCCTACGGCGCCGGCGAGCGGCTCTTCGACGGCCTGGCCATCCTGCCCCGCCATCTGCTCGAAAAGCCTTTCCAGGAAGGCAAACTGGGACAAATAGGTTCCCTCAGCGCTGCCGCGAATCAATGGGCCGGACTCGGCCCATTCCGCCTCAAGGAGTACGTCGCTGGGCAACGCCTGGTCCTCGAGCGCAACCCCTACTATTGGAAATCGGACGGCAAGGGCAACCGCCTGCCTTATCTTGACGAACTCGTATTTCTCTTCGTCCCCAACGCCGACGCTCAGGTCCTGAAATTCCAGTCCGGCGAAACCGACATGATCAGCCAGTTGGGCGCCGAAAACTTTTCTGTGCTCTCCCGCCAGCAGAATGGCTTTACAGTCACTGACGCCGGTCCAGGCCTCGAATACAATTTTCTCTTCTTCAATTTGAATGACCTCGGAGAGAAGGCCTCGCCCGAACTGCAACACAAACAAAAATGGTTCCGCGAAGTAAAATTCCGTCAGGCTGTTTCAGAGGCCGCCGATCGTGAAGCCATCGTCCGCCTCGTCTACCAGGGCCGCGGCGCCGCAATCTGGGGATTGGTCACCCCGGGCAACAAGCGCTGGGGGGATGCGAATCTCGTTCATCCGCCGCGCTCTCTCGACCGCGCTCGGGCTCTTCTCAAAGAAGCCGGCTTTTCCTGGACCACTGGGCCGAACGGCGAATCCACCCTCCAGGATTCCGACGGCAAGCCAGTGGAATTCAGCATCCTCACCAGTTCCACCAACGCCGACCGCGCCAAAATGGCGGCGCTTCTTCAGGACGACGTGAAGCAGCTCGGAATGCGCGTGCAAGTGGTTCCGCTGGAATTTCGCTCCCTCCTCGATCGTGTCACGCAAACCAAGGAATACGATGTCTGCATAATGGGCATCGCAAGTTACGATGCCGACCCGAATTCCGACATCAACGTCTGGCTGTCCAGCGGGGGCACGCATCTCTGGAACCCCTCGCAGCCGCATCCCGCAACTCCATGGGAAGCCGAACTCGATCGCCTCATCGGGGACCAGATGTCGGCGCGAACCTTTGATGAGCGAAAAAAGCTCTACGATCGCGCGCAGGGAATCCTCGCCGAATATCAGCCCATGATTTTTCTGGCCAGCCCAGACATCCTGGCGGGCGCCAAAAATTCCGTCGGCAACTTCCATCCCGCAGTTTTGGAACCCTACGTCCTTTGGAATGTCGAGCAGTTGTATCTGAAGAGTGGTCGGGAGAACGCCACTCGATGAGCCCGGCGAGGACCAAGGCGCCAAACAAGCCGGCCAAAAAGTGGAATGACGCACGGCTCGTGAAAGAGTGTCTTTCCGGCAACGAAGCTGCTTGGGCCGAGCTCATTGATAAATACAAAGCGCTCATCTATTCCATCCCGATAAAATACAACCTACCTCCGCAGGAAGCCGCCGATGTGTTTCAGGCCACTTGCGTGGAGCTGCTCGTGCGCTTGCCGGAATTGCGGGAGCCTCGCGCGCTTCCGAAGTGGCTCATGCAGGTCGCTCATCACGAGTGTTATCGTGTGAAGCGCTTGAGCCAGCGCGTGGTGAGCCGCGATAGCGAAGAGAACTCACCCGAGCCGGAGACGCCGCCCATTGCGGAGAGTCTCGTGGTGCAAACTCAAGAAGAGCAAATGCTCCGCGAAGCCATCGCGACACTCACGCCGCAATGCCGCCGCCTGGTGGAGATGCTGTTCTTCGAATCGCCGTCGCGACCCTATGCCGAGGTCGCCGCCGAACTCGGCCTTGCCCTAGGTTCAATCGGATTCACCCGCCAGAAATGCATTGAGCGGCTCCGACGCCAGCTCGAGGAACTTGGTTTCAACTGATGTCCGCGCGCACAAAAGTCCCATTGGAATCGCTGATCGCCGAACTTGGGCAATTATCGAGTGATGCTGCCCGCCACAAATTTCTCACAAAACATCCAAAGTTAATCCGCCAATCAACGATCGAACAACTCGCCCAACTCGTCGTCCAGAAGGTCCGCGTAAGCACAAAAGAAGCGCTCTACCTCGCCGAAGCTGCCATCCTGATCGCCAAACGTCTGCGCCGAAAAGAAGCCCAGGCGCTGGCCTTGCGCGCCATGGCCAACGCGCTCTATTCCACCGGCAATCACCGCGCCGCCATCGAGCATCACCAGCGGGCTGGCAAGCTCTACGAGTCCTTGCGCAATTGGAAGGAAATGGCACGGACCCTGAGCAGTTCCATCCAACCCATGATCCTCGTCGGCGAATACGACCAGGCCTTTCAAGCGGTCGAACGCGCCCGCGAAATCTTTTCGCGCCTCGAAGATCGCTGGCGTCTCGCCCGCCTTGAAATAAACGTCGGCAACATTTACCACCGCCAGGACCGCTTCGAAGAATCCATCGCGCACTATGAAAATGCCTACCGGGACCTGATGCCCTACAAAGACGCCGAGGGGATCGCCGTTGTCCTAAGCAACATGGCCGTCTGCCTCATCAGCCTCAATGATTTCCCCCGCGCCCTAGCCACCTATCAGCGCGCCCGCGCCTTCTGCCACGAAAACAATATGCCGCTCCTCGTGGCCCAGGCGGATTACAACATCGCGTATCTCTACTATCTCCGCGGGGAGTACAGCCACGCAATCGAAGCACTCTACGCGGCGCGTCGCGCGTGTGAAGCCACGGGCGATGCCTACCATTTTGCGCTCTGCCATCTGGATCTCTCCGATATTTATCTGGAGCTAAACCTTAGTGAAGAAGCCCGCGAAATGGCTCACGAAGGCTTCCTGAGTTTCGAAAAGCTAGGCATGGGTTACGAAGCCGCGAAAACCCTCGCGAACGAAGCCACGGCTTACGCCCAGCAGGGCAAAACCGTTCAGGCCCTCGAACGCTTCACAAAAGCCCGCGAAATGTTCGGCCGCGAAAAAAATCTCGTCTGGCCCTGGCTCATCGACCTCTACCAGGGCTTGCTGCTGTTCCACGAAGGCCGCTACTTTGAATCGCGCCGTCTTTGCACTGCGGCCGCTGCATTTTTTGATCAATCGGCCCTTCCTGGGAAAGCAGTCCTCGCTCATCTCTTGCTTGCCCGTATCGCTCTGCAAGTCGGTGATCCCGCAGAAGCGCAAAAAGAAATCGATGAATCACTCGCGCGGTTGGCGCAACTTCAGACGCCAGTTCTCGCCTACCAGGCCCATCTGCTTCAGGGGCAACTCGCCCAGGCTCGCAACGACCGCCCCGCCGCCCTCCGCGCCTTCCTCGCAGCAAAAGAGTCCCTCGAGACTATACGCAGCCGCTTGCATGGGGAAGAGCTGAAAATCTCCTTCCTCAAAAACAGAATGCAGGTTTATGAAGCGCTCATGGATCTTTTCATTTCCGGCGATGGCTCGGACGCCTCTCCGGAAGAGGCGCTCGCCTGGATGGAATCCGCCAAATCACGCAGCATGATCGAAATGATCTTTCAAAGCGGCCAGAGCCTCCCCCTTGGTGAGGTAGGCCAGAGCGACTTGGTTCGCAGGATCCGAGACTTGCGCGAGGAACTCAACTGGTATTACCACCGGATCGAACTCGAACAACTTCGTCCCGAGGAACAATCCGGCGAAAGGCTCGACACCCTGCAGAAAAAGGCGCAGAGCCATGAGAAAGAGCTGTTGCGAACTTTGCGCGAACTTCCGGCGCGTGAGCGTGAGAACACCACGCTGGAAGCTCCTTCTGAACTTTCCGTGGAGCAACTGCAATCCGCGCTCCCGCCACGCGCGACTCTGATCGAATATTTCTCGGCCGGCGACCGGCTCATCGCAGCCGTTATTACCCGTGAGGAAATCCGGATCCTCCCCGTGACCGTCCTTCCCCGGGTCACCCATATTCTCCAATTGCTCCGCTTCCAACTCTCCAAGTTTCGCATGGGCAGCGAATATGTCCGCCGATTTGAAGACCCACTCCTCCGCGCGACACAGAGCCATCTGGAATCCCTCTACGACGAACTGATCGCGCCTCTCCGCCAATACATTCGGGGCAAACACCTGATTGTCGTTCCCCACGGGCCGCTCCATTTCCTGCCGTTCCACGCCCTCAGAACTGGCGAAGAGTATCTGTGCGACTTCTTCACGATTTCCTATGCTCCCAGTGCCTCGGTTTTCTTCGCATGCCAGGAGAAGCCCGCCAGTGCCAACGCCAGCTCTCTCATCCTGGGAATCGCCGACGAACGCGCGCCCCAAATTTTGGAAGAAGCCCAATCCGTTGCAGCGTTATTGCCGCTGTCTTCACTCCGTCTAGGGAACGAGGCCACCTCCTCCTTGCTCCGCGAAAAAGGCCCGGAGACTGGTTTGCTCCATATCGCCACGCACGGGGTCTACCGCCAGGACAACCCGATGTTTTCCGGAATTCGCCTCGGCGATGGCTACCTGAATTTGTTCGATCTCTATCAGATGAGAGTAAACGCCAGCCTCGTGGCACTGAGCGGTTGCGCAACCGGCATGAACTTCGTCGCCGCCGGTGACGAGTTGCTCGGCCTCCAACGCGGCCTCTTCTACGCGGGCGCTTCCACTCTCCTCCTGTCCTTATGGGACGTCCACGATCAAAGCACCTCTGAATTAATGCAACTCTTCTATCGCGAATTCCTCCGCACCGGCGAAATGGCCAGCGCTCTTCAATACGCCATGCAGCAGCTCCGCCAGCAAAATCCCCACCCCTATTTCTGGGCGCCTTTCGTCTTGGTCGGCAAACTGACTGATTCCCAAAGACTTAACTAGCATCAAATTCCCTATATTTTCCCCCTGCCTCTCTCCCCTTTTCCAACGAGGGTAAAACTTTCATCCCGTTCACTGGGGAGTGCCATGGGGTGCCGAGAGGATTCTGGGGGAATGATGGAACACTTTAACGTGGAGAAATGGATCGACTTTGTGAATCAGGCCGTGACCAGTAACGAGAGCGCGATGATGGACAAGCACTTGAAACTTGGCTGCGAGTCCTGTCAGGCAACCGTCTCGCTCTGGCAGCGAGTTCGGGCATCAGCGGCCGTGGAAGGGAATTATCAGCCGCCGGAAAGCGCCGTCAGAATCGCCAAAGCGGCATTCGCCGGAGCAGGCCTCGGCCATCAGAAAAAAGGGTCGGCCAGGCGGATTAAGGTCCTCTTCGACAGTTTCCTTCAGCCTGTCCTGGAAGGAGTCCGTTCGGCCGGCGCTGGCACACGCCAGATGCTTTATCGCGCCGATCCCTACCAGATCGACGTCCAGCTTGAGATGAAGCCTGGCGGCAACCGAATAGTCGTCACTGGCCAGCTTCTGAATTTGAGCAACCCGAAAATGATTGCCTCTGGGACTCGGATTCTCGTTTCGAATATGCACGGGGACGTGGCGCACAGTGTCGCCAATCAATTCGGTGAGTTCAGCGGCGAGGTCAAAAACAGCGGAGACCTCCAGCTGACCTTCGCCACACCTTCCGGCGAGCCGATTGTGATCTCGCTCCAGGAAGCGCTGGGCCGTTTGCCGGAGGAAAAGGCATGAAACACGGCCAATCCATAAAGTTTCCCCGCGTCCCCGCCTTGGTACGAAAGTACCAAGCCAGATGGGAAGTTTGTTTAGACAGAAAGACATGCTCGTACCATTGGCTCGAAAAGTCCTCCCTTAGAAACTGCTAGGGAAACGTTTAGAGTCAATCTAGCGAGTAATCCACTTGTGGAGAACCCCTTAGGGGTTGCAACTATGAAACGATTTACCCTCATCGTCGCGTTGATCGTCCTCATCCTTATTGTCCCCAAGCCTGCCGTGGCTCAAAATCGGTACATCGTTCGCACCACAGGTGGCCTGTCCTCCGTCCTCAATCTTTGCAATCTTCTCCAGTGTCAGGTGCAGGGTGGCCTCGACGGCCAGGTCGGCCAGACCTTCCTGGTCACGTCGACCAACAATCTCCTCGTCAACCTTGTCAACGGCACTTTGAACGTGGTGGAATCCCTGCTTGGAATTGTCAGCGTTGAAACAGACCGCCTCCTGCCAATCCCGCAAAGACCTCTTCCTGCTATTCCCTCGGGCCTCTACGATACCGCCCCGGTGAATTACTATGGCACTGTCGTCTGGCATGGATATGCCACTCAACCGGCCGCCCAGATCATCCGCCTTCAGGATGCCCAGAATGGTTTTCGTATCAGCGGCACCGGCATCGTCGCGGTGATTGATACCGGTGTGGACGTCAATCACCCTGTCCTCCATGCCGTGCTGCTTCCCGGCTATGACTTTACGCGCAACCAGCCCGGCGCCTCCGAATGGCTGGACGTTAGCGAATTGCAGAATAGATATATCGACACCAATTCTCAGGATCAGCAACCCGGCTACGTCCAACAGTCCACCGCTGCCGTTCTCGACCAGTCAACCGCCGCGGTCCTCGATGGCCCGGACTACACCGCCTTCGGCCACGGCACGATGACCTCTGGCCTCGTCCATCTGGTTGCGCCCAGGGCCCAGATTCTTCCCCTCAAGGCCTTCTCTTCGAATGGCACTGGCTATCTTTCCAACATCGTCGCCGCTCTTTATTACGCCGTCCAGCACCATGCCAACGTCGTGAACATGAGCTTCGACCTCACTTCGAATTCGCCGTCGCTCACCCAGGCCGTTTCCTATGCCAACAAAGCCGGCGTCGTCCTGGTCGCGGCCGCCGGAAATGAGAGCACCAGCGCACCCGTTTATCCCGCGGCGCTGAACAATTACGTGGTTGGCATCGCCTCCACTACGAATTGGGACAGCCGCTCCTCCTTCTCCAACTACGGCTCCGTCGACGTCCTGATCGCCGCCCCGGGTGAAAACGTAATCAGCACTTTCCCCGGCGGAACTTACGCCAGCGCTTCCGGCACCTCATTCAGTTCGCCGCTCGTCGCCGGAACCGCGGCTTTGATGCTGAGTGCAAAGTCATCGATGAATCAAAATCAGGCCGCGAACTCTCTTTCCCATGCGATCAAGCTCACGCCGGATCTCAATCATGGGCGTTTGGACGTCTACCAGGCGGTTTCCGCCTGGGTCAATAGCTCGGGCTCCTCGTCCGGCTCAAGCACTTGCGTGTTGTTTTGCTGGTAGCCCCAATGTCGAATCACCAGACTCCAGCGCTCTCGGAAGCTTTTTCAATTTCCGCGGCGCTGGAGTCTCTCCGAATCAAACAACTTGAAGAACAGTCTGCGGCGCTCCGCAATTCCGTCATCTGCGCCTTCAATCAACTCCTCGATCTCAAGGATCTCAATACGGGAGTGCATAGCACTCGCCTCGCGGAATGGGGCATGCGCGTCGGCCAGGAACTTGGCCTCGAGGAATCCGAGCTTCAGAATCTAGAAGTGGCCGCGCTCCTCCACGACATCGGCAAGGTCGGCATTCCGGATGCAATTCTCCGCAAGCCCGGGCGCCTCGACGCGGACGAATATGCCCTCATGAAAAAACATTCCGAATATGGCTGGGCCGTATTGCGCATGCTTCCCGGCTTCGAACGCGCAGCCCTCGATATTCTCCACCACCACGAATCGTTTGATGGCAAAGGCTATCCCGCGGGCCTCAAGGATACTGAGATTCCGGTGGTCTCTCGTATCGTCTGCGTGATTGATGCCTTTGACGCTATGGTTTCTTCGCGGCCCTATCGAAAGGGTCTGCCCTTCGAGGAAGCTGTGCGCCGCCTCAACGAAGCCAGCGGCACCCAGTTTGATCCGCTTGTCGTCCGCACCTTCCTCTCGTTCGCGCAAGCCGAAATGTCCACCGTCTTTGCCGCCGCAGGCACTTCTGTTTCGTCGGCCTTGTAGCGACGCGGCCCAGCCCAGCGCAGGCTTTACCCAGAGGTGCTTGGATTCAGGTATTCACCTTAGGGGGACTTCCGTATTATCCCGTCTATGATTTCCCTCCGTTTTGGTTTTACTTATGCACATACCGGATTTTGTGAACGAGTGCCAACCCCACACGCGGATCGAAATTGCATAGGAGGAATTACCGAGCCATGAGACGCCCCATGTGGCTTGCGGCGGCACTATTAACTCTGCTCTCCACCACACCAGCCCGCGCCGACAATCGATTCATTGTCCGCTCCACGCTGGGCAGCAGCGCTCTGACGCAACTCTGCCTGTTGCAGAATTGTACGGTGGCGATCGCCATTGATGGAACGTTGAACCAGGTCTTCCTTCTGACCACGCCAACCACAATCGACCCGACGACTTTTCTAACTCTCTTGCGCAACACGCCAGGCATCGTGGCCGCCGAACTCGATCAGGTGCTCAGCTTGGTCGGCGGCCTTAACGCTGTAACCACGCCGCCCGCTGGGCTAACCGACAGCTCTCCCGCAAATTATTTTGGCAACACCGTCTGGAACGGCTATGCGAACCAACCCGCCTCGGGCATCGTCCACGTTCAGGACGCGCAAAACACGTTCAAGGTATCAGGCAAGGGCATCGTCGCCGACATTGACACCGGAGTGGACCCCAATCATCCGGCCCTGAAAAGTGTTCTCCTCGCCGGCTACGACTTCACGCGCAACCAACCGGGCGGCTCGGAGATGACCGATTTTACCTCTTCCGCACCCTCGCCCTGCCCCAGTTGCCAGCCGGCAATCGTAAATCAATCTACGGCCGCGGTCCTTGACCAGTCCACCGCCGCGGTTCTCGACGGTAATCTCCGATACGCTGCATTCGGCCACGGCACCATGGTGATGGGAGTGATCCACCTTGTCGCCCCGAACGCCCAAAACTGGCAGCGCACAATTTCCTGCACAAGGAGAACTCCCATGAGCAATGGTAGCGGCGGACGTTCGGCAGGCGTCGGCGTATGGGGATTCGGCAGCATGCTCGCGATAACTTTGTCCTGGAGCGGACACCACTCCATCCTCTGGATGATCGTTCACGGCATCTTCAGTTGGTTTTACGTTGCGTATTACGCGTGGCTAAAGTGAACTTCACGCCGGCAAAATGACGAATAACGGAACCCACGCCCCGCCAGGCCCCAAAGGCCTACCTATTCTTGGCCTGGCGCTCGACGTCCGCAACGATCCGCTCGGTACGTTACAGCGTCTCGCTCGCGAGTACGGCGACGTCGTCAGCATGCCGGTGATGGGCACGAGCCGTGTCCTCGTCAACCGCCCCGACTACATCCAGCAACTTCTCATCCTCGATCACGCCAAGCTGCACAAAAGCACGCTGACGAAACGCGTTGTCGGCCCGCTCCTCGGCCAGGGTCTGCTCATCAGTGAAGGGGACTTCTGGCGTCGCCAGCGCCGCCTCGCCCAGCCCGCCTTTCATCGCTCGCGCACCAACGAATATTCTCCGGTGATGGTCGAATGCGCGCTGGAACAGACCCGCCATTGGCGCGCCGGCGAAACGCGAAACATCGCCGCAGAAATGATGAAGCTCACGCTCGAGGTCGCTGTGCGCACTCTCTTCAGCACCAGTCTCGCCGGCGATTCCGACTCCATCGGAAAGGCCATGACCTTTTTGATGCGCCACTATCTTCGCCGTGCCCGCAGTCCCTGGCGCGTCCCCGAAAGTTGGCCCACGCCCGCAAATCGCCGCGCCCGCCGCGATGTCGAGTATATGGATTCGCTGATCTACGGCATTATTTCCGACCGCAAGAAAGACGCTCACCCCCGCAACGATCTCCTGTCCCTGCTCATGTCCGCCATGCACGAAGACGGCAGCCAGATGACCGAGCGCCAGGTTCGCGACGAATCCATGACCCTCTTCGTCGCCGGTCACGAGACAACCGCACTCTCGCTCGCCTGGACTTGGTATCTCCTCGGGGAAAATCCCGCCGCCGAGTCTCGCCTGCACGAAGAACTCCGCGCCGTTCTCGCCGGGCGCCCCGCGGAAGTCTCCGACCTCGAGAAACTTCCTTATCTCAATGCAGTCATTCACGAGTCCCTGCGCCTTTACCCTCCGGCGTACATGATGGCTCGGATGAACGTGGGACCCGTGCATCTTGGCGGCTATGAAATTCCGCCGGGCACCACGTTGCTCGCTTCGCAGTGGGTGATGCATCGCGATGGGCGATTCTTTGAGCAACCCGATCGATTTATGCCGGAGCGTTGGCTGGATGGCCTGGAACAGCGATTGCCCCTCGGCGCTTACTTCCCCTTTGGCGACGGCCCTCGCCGCTGCATCGGTCAGGGATTTGCGCAACTGGAAACCGCGCTGGTCATCGCCGCGATTGCGCAGAAGTTTCGCTTCCGCCTGACAAAAGGTTTTCCAGTCGTTCCCGAACCGTTAGTAACCCTGCGTCCAAAATACGGAATCGAAATGACAATTCAGCAAATATAGGGCCCGTCCACCGCAGCGGACGGGCCGCTTCAATTTCACTCAATCCCCAACTTGTGTTGCAACTGTTCCAGGCTGACGCCCTTGGTCTCCGGATAAAAGAAAAGCACAACAAAAAACTGCACCACCATCATCACTCCGAAGAGCAAAAACGGCGCTCCACCGGAAGACTTCGCCACTTGGGGAAAATAATAAGCGATCAACGCATTCATTACCCAGTGCGCGGAGCTTCCCAGCCCCTGTCCCTTGGCCCTCACGCGGTTAGGAAACACTTCGCCGATGTACACCCAGATCACCGCTCCCTGCGAAATCGCGAAGAACGCGATGTATGCCACCAACAACCACAGCAGGGAACTCCGGTGACTTTGCGTATAGAAAACCGCCGCGACTCCGAAGAGGCACAACGACGTTCCGACCGCGCCAATCAGCAGAAGCGTTTTGCGCCCGAGCTTGTCGATCATCGTCATTCCCAGCAGCGTCGCCACCAGGTTCATGCCGCCAATTGCCACCGCCTGCAAGCCTCCCGAGATCTTGTCGTAGCCCGCAGCCGCAAAAATATCGTTCAGGTAATACAGAATGGCGTTGATGCCCGCAAGCTGGTTGAACATGCCGATTGTGATGGCCAGAAAAATCGGCAGGCGGTATTTCCATTGGAACAGCGGTTCGGACGTCTGCAGCCTGTCCAGGTGAATGGAATCGACGATCTCCCGTAGTTCGCCTTCCGCATCTTCCGCGCCCATCGATTTCAGCACGCCGTGCGCTTCCTCCACGCGTTTCTGCGTTACCAGCCACCGCGAGCTGGGCGGAATTCCGAAGAGCAAAATCAGGAAAATAATCGCGGGGAGGGCGGCGATGCCCAGTTGCCAGCGCCACTCGGCATCTCCGAGGCCAAAGCTGGCAATAATGTAGTTCGAGAGATACGCCATGAGGATCCCGATGACGATGTTGATCTGAAACATTCCCACCAGCCGGCCGCGCAATTTTGCCGGCGCAAGTTCCGCGATATACACCGGTCCAAGAACGGACGATCCCCCAATCCCGATGCCTCCAATAAACCGCGCCGCCAGCAGCACGTACCAGTTCCAGGCAAATGCGCAACCTAACGCGGAAATTACATAGCAAACGGCAAGGAACCTCAGCGTCTCCCGGCCGCCATATTTCTGCCCCGGGATTCCTGCCGTCATTGCGCCAATCACGGTTCCGATCAGCGCCATCGAAACCGTCAGGCCGAGTTGCTCCGGCGTGAGCCTGTAAACAACCGTCAAGGCTTGCGTGGTCCCGGAAATAACCGCCGTATCAAAACCAAACAGAAAGCCACCGAGTGCTCCAACCGCCGCCGCTTTTGCCAGATTCTTATTCACTAGTTTGACCTCGTTTCGCGGCATGACTGTACACCGTTCGGTCCCGAGAGGCCAGCGGGGGTGAGGAGAGTGGCGAGTGAGGAGAGTTGAAAGTCGAAAAGTTCAAAGTGAAAAGTTGAATCGTCAGAGGGGAGCCAGGAAAAAAGGACTGGGGTCTGACCCGTGATGGGAACCCTTCGGTCAGACTCAGGGCAGGCCCTTCGACTGCGCTTAGGGCAAGCCCTTCCAGTTTGCTCTGGGTAATCCACTCGGATTCGCTCAGGGCAAGCCCCTCGGAAACGCTCAGGGTAAATTGGTCTGACCAGCACCCCCTATGGTCGGCAAGATATTGAAAAAAGGTGAGTTAAGTAGGGAGTGCGCAAGTGTTGGAAATGTTGGGGTTAGGGGAATGGGGAAAATCTTGAATTGGCAGGGCTTAGCGGTTCGCCGGGAAGGGAGAGATCTCAGCATCGTGATTGTCATTCTCGTCATCGTCATCCGCCGCGTCACCATGCTCCCTCATCAGCTTATCGTGGGATGATTCAGTGCTGTTCGACTCCCAAAGGAAAAGGCCCAGCTTGCACCGGGCCTTCACAACCATTCGAGATTTGGAGTTGCTCGACTATATCACAACGGTCAGGTAAGAAGTTTAGGCGGAAGGAACGGCCCAGCGATGATGGCGTCGGGAATCATCACGTCGAAATACTGCTCGCACTTCACACACTTAACGGATTGATGTGCCATCTGCCAATATCCGGTTCGGGCTTGCATATGCACGATCTGTTCTTGCTTGCAGTGACCGCAGGAAATCGTCATGGGGATATAAGACTGCTTCATTTGTACTTGGGGCATGACCAACCTCCGGCATCATCCTGCAACTTTCGATTGTCGTCGTCAATCGTGAGCCGCCAAGCAAATGGAAAGTCCAGCTTGCTAGGCAGTGCCCGACAGGTTGAGCCTATCGATCACTTCTTTATCCTAATCACGCCCACCGCAACCGACCGCCGCTCCCGCTCCGGGAGTTTCAAACGCGCCTTTTCCGCCTGATCTTTTGTTTTGAATGGCTTCGATAGCGGCGTGAACTCACCGTTGACGTATTTAAAAATCAGCCATCGCTCGATGATCTTCATCAGAAATTTATAGCACAACTAGCAGCGGCATCCGTACCACGACGTATGAACTATGGTGAGGCCTGCGGATGCTTCTTATCCATTCTCTCCAAAATAACCACCCCTCATCAATCGCCTTGTCCGCCCAATATTCGATAACAGGACGCTCGGAACGTGGACGGCTTGGTGGGTGGACGTGCCAGTGGGCTGGGTGGGGATGGATGTTGCCGCGGTCCCTCCACTGCACAGCCCGACGCGCCCCTTCGACTCCGCTCAGGGGCAAAATGCCGCGCGCAAGAAAAAATCGGGCTGCTTCGGTCGGGATGACAGAGTGGGAAACGGCGAGCGGATAGCGATGGGGCCGTCAAAAGGTGAAAAGCAGGTCCCTCACCCTGCAAAAGGCGCAGGGATTCGGGATGATAGCTGTTGGGACGGCAAACTCCGGGGCTGTACCGAAAAAGTTTGAAGACGGGTTCATGCGGGAGTAACATCTGGGCCGTAAGAGTGTATGAGTGGGTGCACGCCCATGAACCCCGCGCAACGTGCCCAGTCAGGGCAAAGTGTGTCCAAGGAAAACCCGCAGCAAAATTCAAGGAGGAAGCGATGCACGTTTGTTTCAGAAAAGCTCTCGCGGTGATTGCCGCGGCCATGGTGACGACCCTGCCGACCGGCGTGGCGTTTGCCGACAGTTCGCAGACGGCAACCCCGATCAAGCACCTGGTGGTGATCTTCCAGGAAAACGTATCGTTCGACCACTATTTCGGAACGTACCCAGTGGCGTTAAACCCATCCGGTGAACCAGCCTTTCATGCCCGGCGGGGAACGCCCAGTGTAAATGGCTTCAGTCCTGCACTGCTGAACAACAATCCAAACCTGAATCCGGCAAACGGCACCGGTGCGACCAACCCCTTCCGCCTGGATCGTTCACAAGCCGTGACCAGAGATCAAGGCCATGGGTACAAGGCGGAACAGCAAGCATTCGACAATGGAGTGATGGATCTGTTTCCCCTGTTTGTAGGAAAGCCCGGTCCGCCGCCGGTTGGAGGAGGAATCCTGAGCACCGGCGGTCTAAATCTGGGGTATTTCGACGGCAACACAGTGACGGCGTTGTGGAATTATGCGCAGCATTTCGCGATGAATGACAACTCCTACAGCACGGGATTTGGTCCCTCGACACCAGGTCTGCTGAACCTTGTATCCGGCCAGACCAACGGCGCAACTAACATTTCCGCCGTGGCGGCGACGTTTGCCGTTGCCGATGGTGGAAGCGGATCGTTCAGCGTGATCAATGACCCCGACCCACTGGGAGATGTGTGTTCGGGCAGCGCCGTGGTGTCCATGACAGGGAAAAATATCGGTGACCTGTTGAATACCGCAGGTGTCAGCTGGGGTTCGTTCATGGGAGGATTCAATCTCTCGACAGTGAACTCCAACGGCACGACAGGATGCAAACGCAGCTCGACGGGACTGGCAGGAACCACCGGCGATTACATCCCGCACCATGCCTTCTTCCAGTACTACGGCTCTACCGCCAATCTCAGCCACACCCGGCCGGCTTCTGTCGCCGAAATCGGGCACGGAGGTCCGGCGAATCACAATTATGACATCGCGGATTTCTTTGCCGCGGTCAGCGCCGGCAATTATCCCGCGGTCAACTTTCTGAAGGCGCCGGCCTTTCAGGACGGCCATGCCGGTTATTCGGATCCGCTGGACGAGCAGAATTTCGTAGTCACGGTGGTCAACTTCCTGCAGCAGAAAGGGGAGTGGGACAGCACGGCGGTTGTGATCATGTATGACGACTCCGACGGCTGGTACGACCACCAGATGAGCCCGATCGTAAACCAGTCCCACGGCACGCAAGACGCACTCACTGGCGCTACGCTATGCGGCGCCTCGGCCGATGCGACGGCGTTGCCTGGTGTTGATCCTGGCAATCTGCACGCGCTTGGGCGCTGCGGGTATGGTCCGCGGCAGCCGCTGCTGGTTGTGTCGCCGTGGTCGCGTCGAAACTACGTGGATCACTCGATCACGGATCAGACCTCGGTTCTCCGCTTCATTGAAGACAACTGGCTGCAGGGGCAGCGCATCGGTCAAGGTTCCTTTGACGTGCTGGCGAATTCCATCACGCAAATGTTCGATTTCAACCGGGACAACGATGATGAGGGCAATCGCTTGATCCTCGATCCCCATACGGGCCAGCCCGTTTCTCAAAATCACGACTAGACCATTTCCAGTTCGGAAAACACGTCGGGTCCCCATCCTTCCTTTCGCGGGAGGATGGGGATTTTCATTTAGCGGCGAGCAGGAGGCAGGGAGTGAAGGGGGGCAGGAGAAAGGCGGGAAGCCGCCGCCGGCGATTCTGCAGGTTGCCGTTGAATTCCACGTTGCGGCAATTCAAAATTTTTCGGTTGTCAGGTAACGTGGAACATGGCATTGTCTCCCCGCCGGGCAACCGGGACACAACGGAGTTCCGAAAACATCATTCCCGGAGTGGGTGTGCCAGTGCGCGGCGGACACGTGACCAAAAACACAGTTAAGGGTCGCGGAAAGGCCCAGCCAAAGTCCGAAATGCTTTTGAAACTCGAGTTGCAAAGCAATCCGGAAGCGTTGTGCCTCGTTCGCGCCACCATCGAACGCGCCGCCGAAGTCTTGCACTTTCAGGACGCCGAGGCCCGCGCGATCGTCCGCTCTGTTGATGAAGCTCTCGCCAACGTCATGCGCCACGCCTACCGCGGGCGCCCGGGTCTCCCCATCGAAATGGCCTGCCACAAGCTGCCGGGTGGAGAACAGAAAAGTGCCCCGAGGGGGATCGAGATTCTCCTCTCGGATAGAGGCGTGCCGGTCAAACCAGCCACATTCAAAGGCCGTCCCCTCGATGAAATCCGTCCCGGCGGCCTCGGGCTTCATTTTATTCGTGAGAGCATGGACGAAGTTGAATTTACGCGCGAGAAAGGCAAGAATCTCTTGCGCATGGTGAAATATTTATCGCCAACTCCCCGGCAGCATCATCAGAAGGAGACTAGAAAGTGCAGATAGTGGCCCGACTGGCAACTGGTGGCACCATCCTCGATATCACCGGGGACATTGACTTGGCCCATTCGCCGGCCATGCGCAAGGCGTTGCTGCAGGAAATTAAGGAGAAAAAAACTCCCAAGGTGTTCCTCAATCTGGAAAAGGTCCGCTACATTGACAGCTCCGGCATCGCCTCCCTCGTCGAAGGGCTGAAGGCCTCGCGCGACCAGGGCTCCCGCCTCATCCTCTACGGCCTCAGTAAGACCGTCCGCGAAGTGATGGAGCTTTCTCGTTTGCAGAAAATTTTTGAGATTCATGAAAGTGAAGCCCAGGCGCTTGCTTCCTAACGCCCGAGCCAGGTCTGTTCCCCGCAAAGGTAGCCCGAACACGTGGAATTCTTTGGGAAAATAGGCAGCTCTGTCGAAGGCGGTTTGGCCTACGTTGGCGCGCTCACGTCCCTGGCCGGCCGCGCCGCGTATTTCACGTTCATCGGCCCCTTTCAGGGGAAACCACTCCGTTTTCAACGCGCCGTTGCTCAGGCGATGGAAGCCGGGGTTCGCGCGCTGCCCATCCTTTCATTGATCACATTTTTTATTGGCTTGATTCTCGCGCTGCAGGCAGCGTATGAACTGCGACGCTTCGGCGCCATCAGCTTTGTGGCTAACGCCGTCGCTCTTTCCATGACCCGCGAGCTCGGCCCGCTCATCACCGCGGTCATCGTCATTGGCCGCTCCGGTTCAGCTTTCGCCGCCGAACTCGGCACCATGAAAGTCTCCGAGGAAATTGATGCCCTCGAAACCATGGCCATCAATCCCGTCAGCTTCCTCGTTGCCCCGAAGTTCGTCGCCATGATTCTGATGCTTCCGTGCCTGACTATCTGGGCCAACTTCATGGGCATTCTTGGCGGCTCCCTTTTCGGCGTCGCGCAGGCGGACTTCACCTTTCCCCGCTACATCATCGCTTCCCTCGACGCTCTTTTCATGCGCGATGTCATCACCGGACTCATCAAAAGCTTCATGTTCGGCGTCACCATCACCGCCGTCGGCTGCCTGGAGGGCTTGAATACTACGGGCGGCGCCGAGCAGGTTGGCCGCTCCACCACTCGCGCCGTGGTCATGTCCATTTTTCTTGTGATTCTTGTCGACCTTGTCTTTACAATGCTTTTCTACTTCCTGGGAGAACACTAAAAGTTTATGGCTCGATCGGTCGAAAATCTCGGTGTGGACGAGTCGTTTGGCGGCCCGATGATTTCACTTCGCAACCTCCGCGTCAGCTACACAGGCAGGGAAATTCTGCACGGCATCAATTTTGACGTCCAGCGCGGCGAGACTCTAGTCATCCTGGGAGGCTCCGGCTCAGGCAAAAGCACGCTCCTTCGCACGCTAGTCGGCCTCGAAAAGCCAACCTCCGGCGAAGTCTGGATTCGCGGCAAGAATTTCTCCGCCATTTCCGAAGCCGAGCGCGATGAAATTCGCAAGCGCCTAGGTATGTCCTTTCAGGGAGGCGCGCTGTTCGGCTCCATGACCGTCGGCGAGAACGTGGCCCTGCCCCTCGAAGAGCACACCAAGCTGGAACCAACCACCGTCGAGATCATGGTTCGCCTGAAGCTCGATCAGGTCGGCCTCTCCGGCTTTGAGGATTTTCTCCCCTCGCAATTGAGCGGGGGCATGAAAAAACGCGCCGCAGTCGCTCGCGCGCTGGCCATGGACCCTGAAATCCTCTTCTTCGACGAGCCATCCGCCGGCCTTGACCCAATCATCGCCGCCGGCATAGACCAACTCATTCTGGAATTGAAAAAAGCCTTTCACATGACCATCATCGTGGTCACTCACGAGCTGGCCAGCGCCTTTCTGATCGCCGACCGCATGGTCCTCATCAACAAGGGAGACGTGGTCGCCCTCGGCACCACCGAAGAAATGAAAAACAGCAAGCATCCCAAGGTTCGCCAGTTTCTCGACCGTATTCCCGAACCCGCGGTTGCTCAGGAACTTGATTATCTGCAGATGCTGACGGAACCCTCCTCAAAATCCGGTGAAGGTCGTCAGGGGAAGAGCAGGTAGAGATGGAAGCAAAACGCGAACAGGTCTTTGTCGGATTCTTCGTCATTGTCGCTGTGGCCCTGCTGATCGCCACGGTGTTCACGATCTCTGGCGCCTTTGCCGGCCCAGCGCGGCACTTTCACGCCAAGTTCCACAACGCCGCGGGACTTGAACGGGGCGCGACCGTGCGCTATGAAGGCGGCCCGAAAATTGGCCGGGTTGAAATTGTCAAGATTGATCCAAAAGATCCAACCTTTATGGACATGGAGTTCAGCGTCAAGGATGACTTGCCGATCAAGACGGACAGCCGCGTTGCCATCCTCAGCTTCAGCCCGCTCGGCGACAACCACCTCGAAATCCGAGCCGGTTCGCCCGCTGCTCCTCGCGCCGCCGAAGGCGCAGTTCTTCCCGCGGATCAGTATGTCGGCTTCAACGAACTGACCGAGCAAATCAACAGGGTCATGCCCCAGGCCCAGGAGCTGATGGGCAATCTCAACGTGCGCGTGAAGGAATTGAGCGTAACCATCGCCCGCGTTAACGATCTCCTCAACGATCAGAACCGTGCCAACATTTCCTCAAGCATTTCGGACATCCAAGGCATGTTGCGCGAAGACCGGCCCGTCATCAAATCCACGCTCAACAATGTGAATGGCGCCAGCGTCAAACTCGCTCCCTTGCTCGACGACCTCAAGAAAACCTCCGACCAGGCCAACGAAACTTTGAAGAAATTCGACGCCATGCTCGGTGAAAACCGCGAGGACCTCCGCGCTTCCATCAAGAAACTTCGCGAATCCCTGAACAACGTTTCCAGCATCACACACCGCCTCGACCAGACCCTGGACATCAATACAGAAACCATCGACGAACTCTTCATGAACATGCGAGATGTTTCCGAGAACCTGAAGGAATTTACCGACATTATCAAGACCCGGCCGTCCGAATTGATTCGCTCCACCAGCCCACGCCCGCATAAACCCGGAGAGCATCCATGAGACACCGCGATTGCACCACTCACCGAAAACTATCCTTACCGGCCCTAGGCATGCGTATTGGGAAGGTTCGCGCAGCCCTCGCCGCTCACGCGCTCATGATCGTCATGCTTTCCGGATGCGGCAGCATCAAGCCCGTACAGTATTACCAGCTGACGCATCCGTCCACAACGCCCCTCGCCTCCTCGCAATCTCCCGTTGACGCTTCACTCCTCGTCCGCCCGTTCCAGACCTCGCACCTCTATCGCGAAGATCGTATCGTGTACGGCGGGGACGGCGAGCAACTCGGCCTCTACGACTATCAACGCTGGACCGAGCCGCCCGTGGAGCTCCTTCAGGATGCATTGGCACGCGGACTTCACTCTTCCGGCCATTTCAAGGCGGTTACGACGCTTCGCAGCGAAAGCGGCGTCGATTTCAGTCTGACCGGCCGCCTCTACGCCTTCCGAGAAGTCAGCACCGGCGGTGTTGTCGCCCGCCTCAATTTCGACGTGGACCTTATCGACCTGAAACTCGGCAAGACCATCTGGCACCACACCTACAACCATGACGAGCCTACCAGCGGCAAAACGGTTGCCGACGTCGCGGCCGCCATGAACAAAAATGTCCAGCTCAGCGTCCAGGAAATCCAGGATGGCATCCTGCAAACTCTTTCCAACTATTCACGCAAGTAAATTCGCTCCGCTCCTACGCCCTTGTGGCACAGCCATTCCTGGCTGTGCTCTTGGGTTTTTCTTGCCTTTGCAGGGATTGCCTTCTGCTTGCCCCCGCGGGAGGGCGGGGCCTTTCTCTTCCTTCTGCCCTGGAGCGCTGGCTTTTATGCCAGTGCTCTTTCTTTGGAGTGCGGTAGCGAAGCTACCGCTTTTACGGTCTAACCAGAGGGACGAAATTTCCCGCGCTGCGAGCACCAGTCCCTTATACGACCCATAAAAAAGCCACTATCTCCCAATCCTAAATCCAAGCACAACCGCCCGCTTCCCATTACAATAACTAAAGGAGCCCATCCAAATGCCTTCTCCCGCCAAGCGCGCCGAAAATTCTTCTGCCGCAACCGCTCCTTTCGATTTCCTCGATCTGCGCGCGCAATTCGCCACCATCCGTGATGAAGTCATGCAAGCCGTCACGCAGGTTTTCGAATCCCAATATTTCATCCTCGGCCCCGAAGTAAAACTTCTCGAAGACGAAGTTGCCGCCAAGCTCGGTTCCAAATTCGCCATCGGCTGCGCTTCCGGCACCGACGCTTTGATTTTGTCCCTCTTGTCCGCCGGCATCGGCAGGGGCGACGAAGTCATCACCACGCCCTTCAGCTTTATCGCCACCGCCGGCTCGATCGCTTACGTCGGCGCCAAGCCGGTCTTCGTGGACATCGATCCCGTCACCTTCAATCTCAATCCCGCCCTGCTCGAAGCCGCCATTACGGCCAACACCCGCGCCATCATGCCCGTCCATCTCTTCGGCTTGCCTGCCGACATGGATCCCATCCTGGCCATCGCCCGTACCCGCAATCTCGCCATCATCGAAGACGCCGCGCAAGCCATCGGCTCGCGCTACGCCGACCGATTCACGGGTACCTTCGGCGACTTCGGATGTTTCAGCTTTTTCCCTTCAAAGAACCTGGGAGGCGCGGGCGATGGCGGCATGATCACCACCAACGACCCTGCCATCGCAGAACGGCTCCAGATGCTTCGTGTTCACGGCAGCAGGAAAAAATATTTCCACGAAATGATCGGCACCAACAGCCGCCTGCACGCCCTGCAAGCCGCCGTCTTGCGGGTCAAACTCCGGCACCTCGCCGCCTGGCAGCAGGGAAGGCAGAACCGCGCCGACCGCTATCGCCGCCTGTTCGAATCCGCCGGGCTCTCCACTTTCATCGCCGCCCCACCACGCCCGCCCGCCAAATTCGAACACGTCTACAATCAATTCACCATCCGCTCGTCTCGCCGCGATGATCTGAAAGCCTTCCTCCACTCTGCAGGAGTCCCCTCCGAAATTTACTATCCCCTCTGCATCCATCTGCAAAAGGCCTTCGCCTATCTGGGCCATGCCCCCGGTGATTTTCCCGAGTCCGAAAAAGCCAGCAGGGAAGTCCTCTCGCTCCCCGTCTACCCGGAGCTCCCCGACGCCCAGCAAGACCGCGTAGTCCAGGCAATCGCCGACTTCCGGACCTCCCTGTAGGCGCCGGGCTTCAGAGCTGGCGAAAAGACTCCAAAACGTGTCATTCCGAATCCCGTTCGCCCTTTGAACGGGGTGAGGAACTATTCGCCATCGCGCGTCTTTTGTGCGATGAATCCGCGTTTTCTTCAATTATCGCGAAAAGGAAATTCTTCGCGTTACCACGTCCGCCCAGTCAAAAACTACGCAGCTACCTCATTCCGCGCCTTCCGTCGTGGCACAATACTCCGCACCACCACATAAAGCATCGGAATAAACAAAAGGTTCAATGTAGTCGCCGCAATCATCCCGCCAAACACCGTCGTCCCCACCGACAGGCGCCCCGCCGCCCCAGCCCCAGTTGCCACCATCAGCGGCACGACGCCCAAAATAAACGCCAGCGAAGTCATCAGAATCGGCCGCAACCGAATGCGCGCCGCCTCAATCGCCGCATCAATCGTGTTCAGCCCGTCGTCCTGCAACTGCTCCGCAAACTCCACAATCAAAATCGCATTCTTGCTCGACAATCCGATCAACATCACCAACCCAATCTGCGCGTACACATCGTTGCTCATGCCGCGCAGCGCAATCGCCCCCAGGGCCCCTAACAACGCCACAGGAACTCCGAGCAAAATAATGAACGGCAGCACGTAGCTCTCATACTGCGCCGCCAGCGTCAGGTACACGAAAACAATTCCCAGTCCAAACAGGATCATGGCTTTTCCGCCCGACTCGATCTCCTCCAGCGAAAGCCCGCTCCACTCGTAGCTCATCCCCCGGGGCAATTTCTTCTTCGCCAGCGCTTCCATCTCCACCAAGCCTTGCCCGGAACTGAGTCCCGGCGCCGCTGAGCCGTCAATTTCGGCGGCTCGGAACAAGTTGTAGTGGCTGATCACCTGCGGGTTTGCCGTCTGCTCAATCTGCACCACGTTGTCCAGCGGGATCATCTTTCCGGCATCCGAGCGCAGGTAATAGCTGCGCATATCCTTGGATTCCGAACGGAATTTCTGGTCCGCCTGCACATAGACGCGATAGGAGCGGTTATTGAAATCGAAGTCATTCACATACACGGATCCCATGAACACTTCGAGCGCGTCGGTAATCTGACTGAAGGGAACCTGCAGACTCTTGGCTTTTTCGCGATCGATCTTCACCAACACCTGTGGATCATTCGCCGTGAAACTGGTAAAGAGCCCGGTGAGTTTACCGCTTTGATTTCCATCAGCGGACAATTGATTTGCGGTGTCGGCCAGGGTTTGCAGGGTGTTTCTTCCCAGGTCCTCCAGCTCAAACGTAAATCCGCCGAACTGCCCCAGACCCTGCACCGACGGCGGATTGAAGGGGATCACCAGGCCCCCGGGAATCGCCGCCAGCTGAGCCCGCATCTTCTCCACAACGGCCGGTCCACTATGCTCGTTGCCTTTACGGTCCTTAAAGTCCGCCAGATTGAGGAAAACCATCGCCCGGTTCGAAGCGTTTCCGGTGAAACTAAATCCCACGACGGTAAACGCGCCGGTGACCTCCGGAATATGCGAGACGGACTCTTCCACCTTGGCGCAAACTTCCTGTGTGAAGGCGAGCGACGCCCCTTGCGGCGTTTGTACGATCACCATCAGGTAGCCCTGATCGTCCTCAGGGATGAAACCCCGCGGGATGCGCAGGTACAGAACAATCGCTCCGGCCAGAACCAGCGCGAAAGCCAGCAACGCGGGGACCCGGTGCTCCGCCACGCGCCGCACTGTCCTTGTGTAAAATGCAGCGCCGGCGTCAAACGCACGATTGAACCAGCGGAAAATCGCCCATTGCGCTCTCTCCCGGTGATGCCCCAGGAAAATGGCCGAAAGCGCCGGGGTCAACGTCAAGGCGTTAAAGGCGGAGATGGAAACGGAAAAGGCGATGGTGAGTGCGAACTGCCGGAACAAAATGCCGGTTGTTCCTGGAAACAGAGCAACCGGCACGAACACCGACACCAACACCAAAGACGTCGCGACCACCGCCCCTGCCACTTCCTTCATGGCCACGCTTGCCGCGTTATGCGGCTCGGAGATGCCTTCCATAATGTGCCGCTCTACGTTTTCGATCACCACGATGGCGTCATCCACGACGAGACCCGTTGCCAGCGTGATGCCGAAGAGCGTGAGGGTGTTAATGGAAAACCCCAAAAGCTTGACGAAGATGAACGTTCCAATCAGCGAAACGGGAATAGTGATGGCCGGAATGAACGTGCTGCGCCAATCCTGCAGGAAAATATAAATCACCAGCACAACCAGAAAGATCGCCTGCAACAGGGTGATGAGTACGTCCCGGATCGACTCGGCGATCACCTCCGTGGTGTCAAAGGCCACCGCGTACTTCAGCCCCGGCGGAAAATTCTTCGCAAGCCGCTGCAGTTCCTCCTTGGCCGCGCGATCCACATCCAGAGCATTAGCGCCCGGAAGCTGCGTCACCGCAACACCCACAGCGTCATGGCCGTTGAATCGCAGAATCGAGCTGTAATCCTCCGCGCCCAATTCCGCGCGTCCCACATCCTTCACGCGCACCAGCGTGCCATCCGTGCCCGTTTTCAGCACGATGTTTTCAAATTCCTTGGGATAGGAAAGCCGCCCGATCGCACGCACGCTGATTTGATAGCTCTGGAGCTGATTGGAGGGGGGCTGGCCGAGTTGACCCGCGGCTACCTGGACGTTTTGCTCGTTCAGGGCGTTCAGCACGGTGGTGGCGGTCAAGCCGCGCTGGGCAAGCCGGGTCGGATCGAGCCACAAGCGCATCGCGTACTTGCGTTCGCCGAAGATATCCACTTCGCCGACGCCCTTGACGCGTTTCAGGGAGTCCCGCACATACACGTCCAGATAGTTGCTCAGGAACAGGCTGTCGTATTGCCCGTTTTCTGAATAGACGCCGGCGCCAAAGACGAATCCGGAAGTCTGTTTGGTGATGATGATGCCGGTATTCTTTACTGCGTTGGGGAGGCGCCCAAGCGCCTGGTTCACGCGGTTCTGCACATCCACGGAGGCCAGGTCCACATCACGGGAGACGTCAAACACCACGGTAATATTGCTCGAGCCGTCGTTGCCGCTCGACGAGGTGATGTACTTCATCCCCGGCACACCGTTGATGGCCTGCTCCAGCGGAATTGTCACCGCCGACTCCACCGTTTGCGCGTTCGCGCCAATGTAGGCGCTGGATACCACCACTTGCGGAGGGGCCAGGTCAGGGAACTGCGCAATCGGCAGCGTCGGTATGGCAATTGCCCCGCCCAGCACGATCAGGATCGCGCAAACGGTAGCGAACACCGGCCGGCGGATGAAAAAATCGACAAACAAGCCTGTTTCTCTCTTTCCCCTCTAAACGTTGATTGCTAACCACACTACGCAGAAACTGGACATGCTGTCATCCCGAACTCGCGTTTCTTGCGAGTGAGGGATCTGCTTTTTCTTGGCTTTTTACTTTCCGGTTTTGGGTGTGTTCTCCGCCTTTGGCCCTGCCGGCTGGATCTGCTCGCTCACCGGCGCTCCATCCTGCAGGAACTGCGTTCCGGAAACGATCAGGTGCTCCCCCGGCTTCAAGCCGTCAAGCACGGCGTAATCATTGCCGATGATCTCTCCCACCTTCACCCCGTGTTGCCGCGCAATCGTTCCCTTCGTTTCCTTTTCCGCCACGAACACAAAAAACTGTCCGTTGATTCGCGTCACCCCAAGCACCGGTACCACCGGCCCAGAGGCATTTCCCCACACCACTTGCGCGCGGACCTGTTGCGCAATCCGCAGATTCGACCTCGGCACTGCGGCCTTGGCCAGCACCGTCTGCGTTTCCGGGTCCACCTGCGGCGAAACAAACGTGATCTGCGTTTCCGTGTGCACAGTCCCCGCTTCATCCAGCAACTTCACCGGCAATCCAAGCCGCAAATCCTTGGCACGCGCCGCCGGAATGTAAAGGTACGCTTCCAGCGCCCCCGGTTCGTCCACCGTGGTCAGCAGCGTGGAGACGATCACCCGGTCGCCTACCCGCACCGGAATGTCCCCAACGACGCCGTTCATCGGCGCGCTAACCCGGTAATAGCGCAACTCCACCCTCTGTTGCTCCACCTGATGTTCCAGCGATCTCAGTTGCGCTACGGCGGTGTCGTAATTGGTCTGCGCGTTGTCCAGGTCCGATTTCGCGATCACCCCGGCCTCCGAAAGTTTTTTCGCGCGCTCCAGGTTCACCCGTGCAAGATTCACGTTCGACTCCTGCGCGAGCCGCGTAGCGTCTTGACTGTTCACCGTGGCTTCCTGCTTCAGCGGGTCAATCTGTAGCAGCGGCGCACCCGCAGCCACACGGTCGCCGGACTTCACAAAAATTCTGGTGATATACCCCTCGACCTGAGGATTAATCGTCGCGGAATGCCGCGATTTCAGCAGCGCCAGGTATTCCGTCGTCTCCGCAATCGGCTTCGACTCGACCACCTGCACCTGGACGGGCACAGCCGCTCCAACCCCAGCTTCGCCGCTAGCGCTCACCGACGCCGATTTCGCCCCGCACCCAGCCACACCCAACGCCGCCAGGCACACCAGTGCCAGGCAGTCTACGGACATCCCATATCTCGATTGTTTTCTTATGGCGAGGGTCATCTGCTCACACTGGCGCGGGCTGCGCAGCCATTTATCTTACGTCAACGGAGCTCGAATCGAAACGCCAATCCGTACGCTCCTTGGACGCACCAAAATCCCTTTCGTTTAGCGCACCGTAGGAGGGATTATTGCGTTGGTATGGCCGGCCTCCTAGCTACCTATACGAAGAAATGAGGCGGCCCGTTTCAGCGTAAGAAGGAGTCTTAATACATATCCGTCGGGTCAATCTTCTTCCCCGAAAGCCCCAGCTGCAAAACCTCAATATCCTCCGGCCGGTCGAACACCTTCCCCGGAAACATGCGCTTTACGATCACGCGAAACCCGCCAAACGCAATCCCGACGCCTGTCGCAACCCCCAGGAACAATCCCGTAAACAGAAAAATCTTGTACATGACCAACATGATCGGCGGATCCGTCGCTTTTTGTCCCCGCTCGTTCCAGGTCACTTGTGTTTCGTAATTCACCGCATCCCGTATCGCCCGCGCATATTCCGCGGACGACGCTGCAAATACCAGTGAGAGCAGGGAAGCCTTTCGTTCCACGGTCGCTCCCGCGCGCTTCGCCGCCTCAGGCAAGGCCTGCTCCAAGTGATGCAAATGCTGTTCCGCAAGCTGCGGCGTAGGATAATCCAGCAGCACCAGCACCCCACTCCCGTGCTCGCCGCGATAGTTGGCCAGCATCGCCTCCGCGCCATTCTGAAAACCGACCGCGTCGGTCAGGCCCTTCGACGCCTCCTGCCCCAACGAACTCATCGCCGCGCGAAATCCTTCCGGCCCCAGCGCGTATTTTTCCGATCCAAAAGTGCGCGTGCGCGCAGGCAGAAAGTTCTTCACCGGCGGCAGCGGAGTCGGATCCGCCTTCGCCTGCAGCGCCGTCAGCAATTCCCTAAGCCCCTCGGCCTTCGCATTAGGAGAAATCTCGGCCTGCACAACGATGTTCCCCACCAGGAAGCGGGCGTCATGCTGGCCTCCCGCAGAATCTGTGCCCAGCCCAGAATCCTTCATTCCCGGCGCCAGCAAAAATGTGTATACCTCAAACGCGCTGCTCGGATCGCGCAACACAAACGTCCGCAGCGTAATCTCATCCGCGCCATTCCTATACGTGCGTTGCTCAATCCTGCTTAGCCCCGCTTCCGCCAGCACTCGTTCGCCGTTCGGCCACTTCGCCCAGCCCGACCCCAACTCCTGCACCTGCAGCGTCTTTGCAGGCGCTTCCGCCTGCCAAGGTCCGAATTGATTGGGGAGAAGGGGAGCGTCCGCAGAAACACCAAGAGGGCAGAGTACGCCGGCCAGCACGCAACCAAGAATGGTTCGATACATACCTGTCAGTATATTAGACGCCGGGGACTTATTGTTGGTTCCTTGACTGTTCCACCATCGTCGCCGGGGCAGGGCGCCCTGGCCTCGCCGTCCCGTTCACCGCCATGCTGTTCATGCTCTGCAGGTAGTCCGAAACGCCCTGATAGAGCCCTTCCGCCACCCGCTGCCGGTATTCCGGCTTCTTCAGCAGTTGTTCGTCAGCCGGATTGCTTAGGAACGATATCTCCGTCAGGATCGACGGCATATCCGCTCCAATCAGCACCACAAACGGCGCCTTTCGCACCCCGCGGTTCTTTACCGGCTTGCTAGTCTTTTGAATCCGCTTGGAAAGGGAATCCTGCACGTCCTCGGCAAGCTCCCGCGATTCGTCAATCTTCTCTGTCCGCGCAATTTTCTTCACCGCTTCCTCCAGGTCGTGAATGCCTTGCTGCGAAACCGAGTTCTCTCGCGCCGCGACCGCCATCGCTTCGGGCGAGCCCCTCATGTTCAGGTAATACGTCTCAATGCCCCGCGCCCCGTGGTCCGGGCTCGAATTCGCGTGAATCGAAATAAACAGGTCGGCCTTCGCCTCATTGGCGATGCGCGTCCGATCTTCCAGCGGTATAAACGTGTCGTCCGACCGTGTGAACACGATGTCCGCGCCCGGCAATTTCTGCTGGACGATTTTCCCCAGCCGAAGCGCCACGTCGAGGCAAAGATCCTTTTCCATCAGCCCGGTCGGCCCAATCGTCCCCGTGTCGTGCCCGCCGTGCCCCGCGTCAATCACGATGCGGCCGATCTTCAGTCCCAGCGCGCGCGTCAGCGTGGACTGCCCGTCGCGCGTCGGCACCGGCGTCACAGGCGGCTGAACCAGTTCCGGCTTCGAACCCGCGCCCGTTTTTGTGTTCCTGGTATTCAGAATTTTGACCGGCGCTGGGATGGGTTTCGGCGCCACAGGAGCCAGTGTCGTTTCTTCGACTGGTCCAACTGGCAGCGGATTCTCGCTCATTACGGGCGCGTTCGTTGCGATTATTTCCGCATCGGTCGCGCCGTCCAATTTATCATTGCTCGAATTCTTCGTAGCAGGCGTGGAAGCCTTCGCCGATTGCACCGCCCCGCTGCGCGGCCCGCCCGTCCCGTATAGCTCGATCACCAGCCGCGACGGCTTGTTCATCAGCGAAGCCGCGTAATCTCGCACCCCGTTCACATCCAGCACCACTCTCACCACGCCGCCCTGATTTTGCGCCACCCGCACCTGCGTCAACAGGTCGCCGCTCACCCGAATCTTGTTCCTCAACAGCGCCGGCGAAAGCCGTGCCGCGCGCAAATCAAAATAAATCCGGTCCGGATTCGCGATGCGCCCGGAAACATACTCCACCGTATCTTCCAGGTCGATCACCACTTCCGTTCCGTCGGGCGTCAGCGTGCACCGGACATGCTGGACGCTGGGCAGTCCCGCCGACTTGGGCTTTTCGCCACCGCTCGTGCCACTTCCGCCTCGCGCCACCGGTTGCAGGTTTTCCTCCTTCGCCGTTCTCGCAGCCGAAGCCGCCGGTGCGGGAGCAGGTTGCGTCGTCTTCGCATCCAACTGCCCGCTCTCTGCATTCCTCAGTAGCGCCAATTCCGCCAGCGCTTCCTGCACCTCGCGTTTGTGTGCCGATCGCGGATACTTTTTCTGGAAATCCTGAAAAGTCTTTGTCGCCGCCGCCGGGTCCCCCAACTGGTCTTTCTGCAACTGTGCCATCCGCAGCATGGCATCCGGCACAAATTTGCTCGTCGGGTATTCGCGAATCAAAAATTGGTAAGCTTCCGCTGCCGCTTGGTAGTAACTGCGCCCAAACCGGTCGCCCATTTCCGTGTCGAGCTCGCCCACGGCCACCATGGCGTCCGGCACTTCCATGGCATGGGGTGTAATCAGATAAACGCGCTGGTAGGTGGTGACCACCCGCCTGTAGTCCGCGAGTGTCCGCTTTTCCGGCGCTTTCTCATTCAGCGCCGCACGCATTTCCTGGGCCCGCGCAAATTGCGAACTCGCCGCCTCTCGTTTGGCAGCGGTGTGCGTGTTCGCAGCGCGTACAGGGCAGGGAATTACGCATGCCGCCAGGAGCACAATACCCAGCGAAGCGCCGGCGAAACTCTTGTGGAAATTTTCCCGCCCCGTACTCATACTTCCCCGGTACTCCCCCCAACTTGGCCCTGCTTCGCTCTACTACTAACCCCAGCTACAAAGATTTGATGCGCACCATCACTCATTCGTGAAAATAATCCGACCGTTCTCATCCACCTGCCGGTGTATCCGGCTCGACCTAGTGTACGCCTCATCCATGCGCCCCGATCCGGGACGGTAATAGGCGTCCTGCACCTTCCGCACGTAACTCTGCGTCTCTCGGAACGCCGGGATGCCATGGGCACGATCCACGGCCCCCTCACCAGCATTGTACGCCGCCAGCGCCAAGTCCAGGTTGCCGCGGTACCTTTCCAGCAACGTCTTCAAATATCTCACGCCCGCATCCACGTTCTGCTTCGGGCTGTACGCGTCATACACGCCAAAACGCATTGCCGTAGTCGGAATCAACTGCATCAATCCCACCGCGCCTTTGTGCGATCTCGCGGCCGGATTCCAGTTCGATTCCGTCTCAATCACCGCGCGCACCAGCGCCGGGTCCACTTTGTGCCGTTCCGCCGCTTCGCGCACCAGTTTCTCCGCTCCATCGCGATCCAGAAACATCGCCGGCCGGTCTGTCCCCGTGAACGAAACTTCGCTCTGCAAATAAATCGATTGGTTCGCCGGCTTCTTGGCCGACAGCTTCGCAATCACCCGCGGCTCGGCGTTCACGAACAAACGGCGCCCATCGGTAGCAGTCTCGCTCGTTATCTGCGCCTGTGCGGGCCGGGGAGCGCCCAACACGCCGCTGAATACCATTGAAAGCACCAGGACATTCCTCACGTTCATAGGAGTTTGTAGGCCGTTCACGCGCCTTGGGGAAGGCATAGGTATAAAAATCCGTTGCGCGGAGCTTGCTGCCTCGAGTGGGGCCCTGAGACACCGCGTGTTGCAACTGCGAAGCTCCACCCTTCAAACAAGTGTAGCCGTATGCTGCACTTGCGAGGCAACGCTTCTGACGCTATCTGCTATTATAGCAGGGGTTCCAGTAGGCCAGGGACGCTCAGCAAGGCACTTTTTAGGGCCGATGTGTCTTTTCCGCCAGCCTCGGCCAAATCCGGTCTTCCGCCCCCCGAACCCCCCACCTGTTTCGCCAATGCCTGTATCAGCTTGCCAGCATGGACTTTAGCGGTCAGGTCCTTGGTTACCCCGGCGATCAGCACCACTTTTCCGTCATCAGGCATCCCCAGCGCCACCACGCCTGACCCCAGCTTCTGCCTCAAGGAGTCAACCAGTTGCCTCAGCCCCTCCCGGTCAACGTTGGCAACCTCGCCCACAATCACCTTCACTCCCTTGATCGTCTGCGCCTGCCCAAACAGCTCGTCCATCTGGTTCAGCGCCCCTTTGCGCTTCTGGGCTTCCAGTTCCTTCTCCAACAGCCGCGCCGTCGCGGTAAGTTTTTCCACAGTCGAGAGCACGTCATCCTCGCCCACGTTCAGCCGGGTCGCCACATCCCGCAGCATCTGCGCCTGGTGCTGGTAATGTTCCAGCGCCCCTATGCCCGTCACCGCCTCGATGCGGCGCACTCCCGCCGCCACCGATTCCTCGCTTACAATCTTCAGGACGCCGATATCGCCAGCGCGCTTCACGTGCGTCCCGCCGCAAAGCTCCTTCGAATAAAACCCGCGCGGCGACCGAGGATCGGGAATCGTTACCACGCGCACGTTGCTCTCCGGATACTTGTCCCCGAAAAACGCCAGCGCCCCGGAATTCAGCGCCTCTTCCAGCGACATCACCCCGGTTTCCACGCACGTGTTCAGCCGGATCTCGTCGTTCACCTGCTGCTCGATGTCGCGAAGTTCCTCGTGATCCACGGGCGCAAAGTGCGTGAAGTCAAAGCGCAGCCGTTCCGGCGCGTTCAGCGAGCCGGACTGCTTCACATGCGTCCCCAGAATATTCCGCAGCGCCGCGTTCACCAGGTGTGTCCCCGTATGATTCCGCATAATGCGCGCCCGCCGCTCCGCATCCGCACGCACGGTAACGCGATCGCACACCCGCAAAGTCTCCTTCGCCGTAACCCGATGCGCCACCAGTCCCGCCACCGGATAAAACGCTCCGGTCACTTCCGCCAAGACCTGCGACTCGGACGCATCATAAAACTTCCCCGTGTCCGCCATCTGCCCGCCGGATTCCGCGTAAATCACCGTGCGGTCCAGCACCACCTCGCCCGATTCTCCAGCCTTCAACTCTTTCACGGGCCCGCTCTTCGTGACAATCGCTTCAATCCGAGCATCCTTCGCGCAAGTTGCATGATAAAAATCCGGCTCCGTCTTAAACGTCTCCCCCAATTTCGCAAACGCCGGATTCGCCGCCTCCTTCCCAGCTCCGCCTTTCCACGAGGCCCGTGCCCGCGTCCTTTGCTCCTGCATGGCTTTTTCGAATCCCAGCCAGTCCACTAGAATTCCGGCATCTCTACACACATCTTCGACGAAATCGCGCGGCAGACCATACGTGTCGTAAAGCTTGAACACGGCGTCTCCGTTGAGTCTCTTGCCGCGTGCTCGCACGTCATCGATTTCTGCGCCGGAGGAGGGTTGACCAGAGAGTTTCTCTAGGTGGGCTCCCAATTCAGCGTCTTTGTGTGTCGCTAACCATCGCTTGGCGTCGGCGATCATAGCGTCGAGTTTTTCCAATCCGAGGTCTAGTGTGTGTCCAAAGCGCTTTTCTTCGGCCAGCACGATTTCCGGCACGCGAGACGCGCTCGCCTCCAGCAATTCCGGATACGCTCCACCCATCTGCTGCTTTACTGCCTGCACCATCTCAAACAAAAACGGCTTCTGCGCGCCCAGCAGCTTCCCGTGGCGAATAGCTCGCCGCATGATCTTCCGCAAGACATACCCGCGACCTTCGTTCGAGGGCAGCACGCCATCCGTAATCAGAAACGTTGTCGCCCGCGCATGATCCGCAATCACCCGCAGCGAAGCCGCCGAACGCCGCTGCTCCTCCGCTGCCAGTTCTCTCTTTTCGTCGACGCCAATCAATTCCGCCGCGCGATCCAGCAGCGGCACAAACAAATCCGTGTCGTAATTCGAAATCACACGCTGCAAAACCGCCGCAACGCGTTCTAGGCCCATTCCGGTATCCACGCACGGTTTCGGCAACGGCGTCAGCGTCCCGCTCGCATCGCGGTTAAACTGCATGAACACCAGATTCCAGATCTCCACATACCGGCCGCAATCACAGGGAAACGTACAGTCCGCATGGCCCTCTTCCGACGCCGCGGGCCCCATGTCATAAAAAATCTCGCTGCACGGCCCGCAAGGCCCCGTATCGCCCATCGCCCAAAAATTGTCTTTCAACCCGGGAACCGCGAAAATCCGGTCGGCAGCCACCTTCTGTTCCAGCCAAAACTTCTTCGCCTCTTCATCCACGCCCAGCGAATTCCCCGGCGCCACTTCAGCCCCACCAAACACCGTCACGTACAACTTTTCCTTCGGAATCCCATACCATTCCGGCGAAGTGATCAGCTCCCAGGCAAACGCCACCGCATCCTTCTTGAAATAATCCCCAAATGAAAAATTACCCAGCATCTCGAAAAACGTGTGATGCCGCTTCGTGAACCCCACATTTTCCAGGTCGTTGTGTTTCCCGCCTGCCCGCACGCACTTCTGCGCCGTCGTCGCTCGCGAATACTCCCGCTTCTCCAGCCCCAGAAACACGTCCTTGAACTGGTTCATCCCCGCGTTCGTAAACAGCAGCGTGGGATCCCCATGCGGCACCAGGGAAGACGACCGCACGCGCCGGTGCCCCTTGCTCTCGAAAAATTGCAAAAACTTTTCGCGTATCTCGTTTCCACTCAATTTATTTGTGGCGTTCTCCGTCACGTCAACCTCATCTCCGTCACCCAACGCAAAACCCGATTATCGCATATGTAGGGCCCGCCGACCGTGGCTGGCCGCTCCTGTAAGGGCACGATAAATCGTGCCCCGGCGAATCCGCGAGCCGTTCTTCAGCCCGGCTACACACAAAATCGCGGATGGCGGTGTAAACTATGCGCGCCGAATTCACCAATCGGGAGCTTAATATGCCGAAGCCAAGAAAACCGAGAAAACTCCTTTCCGCCAAGGATTTTTGCGGCGAGGGAGAGCCGTACACCGAGATTATCGTCACAATCTCTATCCGTTTGCTGGGCGCCGGCATTACCCGCTCGAGGCTTGCGGTGAACACTTATCCCGACCCGGCCCTGCGTCGAATGGCGGTGGAGTCTCTGAAGCAGATGAAGATCGAAAGCTACGGAGTTAATGAAGACGGTGTGTTCGGTACGTGCCTTTCCGAAAACTTCAACGGGTGGGAAGACATGAACAGAGACTACCCGAAGATCGCGGAAGATCACCCGGACGAAGCGAAAAGAGACGAGGCCAAGGCCATGAACGCTTACATCGCGAAGAGCGTGGACTGGGCCAAGGAACTCCACAAAAAAGCCATGGCGGAAGCTTTGCTGAACGACGGTGCCCCCGCCGCTCCCGATCGCATCCATTAGGCTGAGAAGCTGAGACCATCCTGCAATTGCATCACTCCACGCCGTGGATACCAATTCAACTCACTACCTGGAGGCCCAATGTTCGAACGAAAACTCACCGCCGGATGGGGCGACATGGACTTCAACAGCCACATGCGCAATACCGCGTATCTCGACAAATCCGCCGATGTCCGGATGATGTACTTTTCCGAAAACGGCTTCCCTATGGCGGAATTTCATCGCCTTCGCATGGGCCCCGTAATCCTGCGCGATGAACTCGATTATTTCCGGGAAGTAGGCTTGCTGGAAGACCTGCGCGTAATTCTCGAGGTCGCCGAACTCTCCGCCGACGGCTCGCGCTTCCTGATGCAGAACACCTTTTACCGCCTCGACGGAAAATTGGTCGCGCGTGTCCGCAGTAAAGGCGGCTGGCTCGATCTCAACACGCGAAAACTGGTTGCCCCGCCGGACCGGCTTCTCACCGCCATGCGACGTGCCCCGCACTCCGAGGACTTTCAAGAAGTCCCCTCCAGTCTGAAGGAAGGGAAGAGCTAAAGGCGTCCTTGGCTCGGCCGGGTCTACACGTCCAGGCGCTTTTCGTACGGCACAAACTCCCCGTATTCCAAGCTGCGCCGCAAAACGCGCAGGTACATCGCCCAGCAAAAGTTGGAAATCCGCCAGTGCGGATTCTCTACCGGCCATCCCGTGTGATGAAACAGCACGTGCGTTCCCGCCTGCCCCTCCTTGCCCAGCTTGCAGCCCACTTTCGAAGCGGACCAATCCTCATGCGCATCCATCATCTGCAGCTCAAACGCGATGCCCGGCACACATTCCGTAACCTTCGCTCGCCAGTCGTACCCCGGCCCGAAATACAGTCGATAACCGGCCCCCACCTTCGGCTCGCCGCTCGATTCCTTGGTCCACCACCGATCCAGCCCCGCGGGAGTTGCAAACATTTCAAACACAGCCTGCTGTGGTGCCTTGATACTGAACTCGTGGATAATGTCCGCCACGGCCGCCTCCTGCCTACTCGCTTTCCGCGTCCACCTCAGGTATCTCTTCGTGGGTAATCCGGTGCAATTCCTTCCGTATCAAATCCGACGGAAATCCCGCCCCAATCAGCGACCTATACAACGACGCCATCTTCCGCTCGTCAATCTCCCCACGGAACAATCGCAACTTCCTCTCAATCCGCTGCCAGATAATCGCCCCGGGATCCGTCCCCGCCGCCGCATCCTTGATCGCCGTCTCAATGTGCCGGTCCGGAATTCCCCGCGCTCGCAGGTCCCGCGCAATCCGGAACTCCCCTTGCTTCCGCGATTCCGTCCGCAGGCGCGTGAACTGCTTCGCATAACGCGCGTCGTCCAGCAAGCTCTCCCGCTTCAGGCGCTCCACCACGCCTCGCACAAGCTTGTCGTCCTCGCAACGCCGCGCCAGCGCCTTCTTCATCTCGTGCACCGAGTGCGCCCGCCGCATCAAAATCTTGATCGCCGCGTCGTACACCTGCGCTTCCGTCTCCAGTTGTCGAGGTTTTCCAAACATACGTCAGAGCATGGGGCAAACAACCGGCGAAGTAAAGAACCAGCCCCTTTGGCGTGTGGTAACTATCCTGCCGCTTTTGCGGTGCAGCGCCTCCACCCAACCAAAATTCAGGCACTCAATCCCACTCAGTCGTGCACTACTCCGCCCCCGCCTTCGCCCCCGGCAACCGGCTCTTCAACAACTTAATCTGCCCGTTGTGATTTGCCTCATGCTCCGTCACATGAAACCACTTGCAGTAATTGTTCGTCGGTCCCCATCCCCATCCTTTATCCACCGACATCAACCACGCATCATCCCGTTTCCGAAATTCCGCCAGCGTCTTCTCTCGCGTTTCGTTCAAAGCGTTCAGGTAATAGTCCAACTCATGTCCCTGAATCACCTTCCGCCCTCCGTCGCCCAACTCCATTGCTGCTCCCCACTGCTCTTTCCACGCCTCCGGCATTTTCCCGTTGCCCACACCTTCAAAGGTATTGAGCTGATAAAACTTCTCCACTGCCACAAGATGGAGCAGCAGCGCCCCGATGCGGTTGGCCTTCTCGTCCAGCAGAAAATCCAGGTCCTTCACGGACATCCCTTTCACCGAACGCAGCACTTGTTGTCGCATGAATGCCATCATCGAAACCATAGTCCCTATCTGCGGCGAATACCCTTTCTTCGGCCCCACGATAAACATCTCCGCATCATCCGAATAGCCCGGCTCCGCTGCCAGGCCGAGCCCCGCAGCCCCAACCGCTGTCATCACCGAACCCTTTAAGAATTTCCGGCGCCCCGAAATCAAATGGCAACAGTCCATGGCATCCCCTCTGTAATTGAAATGTGTTTAGTTTCTACGTGCGGCGAGAACGCGCGGATGATACACCCTGGCACAGGAGCGTACAAGGCAAAGTACGCTCTGCTGGGATGTGCTTGTTGTGGTCGAAATTACTTCCGGCTGAACCGCTCGAAATCCGCCATCTGCGAGGCCATTTCCTCGCGCGCCGCGTCCGCAGCCGACCGAATACCCTGAATGCGCAGCTTGAACTCGTCAGCATTCGAAGCGCGAGCCAAAGCTTCATCGAGGGTGATGAGTTCCTTGGTGTATAAATCGAAGAGCGACTGGTCAAACGTCTGCATCCCGTATTGCGAAGTTCCCGCGGCGATTGCATCGTGAATCAGCCGCGTCTTGTCTGCATTAATAATGCAATCCTTGATGTACGCGGTCGAAATCATCACTTCCACCGCCGGCACGCGCCCTTTATCATCCGCGCGCCGCACCAGGCGCTGCGAAACCACCGCTTTCAACGTCGCCGCCATCTGCAAACGGATCTGCTTCTGCTCTGGCGGCGGGAAGACCGCGATAATACGCTGAATCGTTTCCGTGGCATCCAAAGTGTGCAACGTCGAGAAAACCATGTGGCCCGTTTCCGCGGCCAGCAGCGCGGTCGAAATCGTTTCCAGGTCGCGCATTTCGCCGACCAGGATCACGTCCGGGTCCTGGCGCAACCCGGCGCGCAACGCCGAGGAAAAGTTCGCCGTGTCCACTTCCACTTCGCGCTGGTTAATAAAACTCCGCTTGTCGCGATGCAGGAATTCGATCGGGTCTTCAATGGTGATGATGTGGTCGGCGCGGTCCGCATTGATCCTGTCGATCATCGCCGCCAGCGTCGTGGATTTGCCGGATCCCGTCGTCCCGGTCACCAGCACCAGTCCGCGCTGCTCTTCGCAAATCTTGCCGATCACCGAAGGGAGATTCAACTCTTCCACGGTTCGAATCTTGGTCGGAATAACGCGGAGCACCATCCCCACGTTCCCGCGCTGCTGAAACACGTTCACACGAAACCGGCCCAGCCCCGCCACGCCATACGCCATGTCCAACTCGGCCGTTTCCTTGAATTTCTGTTTCTGCCGGTTGGTCATCATGCTGAATGCCATCGACAACATCTCTTCCGGCGTAACGCGCGGCACGTCGCTCATCGGCGTCAGCAAGCCGTCCACGCGCAAATAGGGGTGGTTTCCAACCTTCAAGTGCAAGTCGGATGATTTGTTTTCAACCGCGCGACGCAACAGGTCGTCAATGCTAAGAGCCATGTGCAGACACCCCGCAGAAATGCAATTCCTCTCTGAACGTAGCACCCGCCGCCGACCCCAACAAGCAAGCCGCAATCCCTAGTTGCGCCTTAGTTACCTAGTCCGATGTACAGGTCTTGGTGTGAACGGGCGGCTTTACGCCGCCTTCCGGCATTAGTAGCGGCCGCCTTCTGAGGCGGGCGCCTCTCCATCTAAGCCTCGCTCGGCTTCAAAAACAACGAATCATAAACCAGCCCCGCCAAAAATCCCCCGCCCAGCGGCCCCACCCAATAAATCAACTGGTTCAGCCAATGATGCGCCGCCAGCGCCGGCCCAAACGCCCGGGCCGGATTCAGCGCACCGCCGGTATACGGCCCCGCCACCAAAATCCCCAGAACATACGTCAATCCAATCCCAAACCCCGCAATCGCCCGGAACGCCCCGCGCTCATCCACAGCCGTTGCGAAAACCACAAACACCAAAAAGAATGTCGTCGTCGCTTCCAGCGCCAATCCCGCCCAGCTCGGAAAATCCCGCATCAATTCCGGCGTGCCCAGTGCCACGCTCCGCCACACTTCCTCCGGTATCACCGCGCGAAGCAAAAACGCCGCCGCTGCCGCTCCCGCCAGCTGCGTCAGCCAGTAAAACAACGTGTCCAGCGTCGAAAGCTTCTTGGTCACCCAAAATCCAATCGTCACCGCTGGATTAAAGTGCCCTCCCGAAACATGTCCCAACGCCGAAACCATGACCGCAATCGCCAACCCGTGCGCCAGCGCGATCGCCAGCAATCCAATCCCTCCCGTCGCGTTCGTCCGCAACTGCATATCCACGCATACCGCGCCCGCCCCAAAGAAAATCAGCGCAAACGTTCCAATAAACTCGGCGATCAATTTTTGAGTGAGGTTGTACATCCAGCGGCCTCCCGGCAACTCTTGAAGCGCAACGCGACGCATCGGATTTTATCTGGAATCGTAGGCATGCGCTACCCGCGAAGTGGAAAGGAAGGATAACAGCGTGCAGATATCAGCGATCAGGAAACCAAACCAAGCGTAGCGGCCACCTTCAGGTGGCCCCGCCTGCTTCCCGATCGCTGTTATCTGTTATCTGATATCAGAAGTGGATCGATTCTGCCTGTGCCGCAAGCTCTACCTCGCCGCAACAACCGGCGCATTCACCGGCGTCATCCATCCATGCCGGTCGGGCTTCTTCCCGCTGGTCAACGCGAAAAATTCCTGCTGAATCTGCCGCGTGATCGGTCCCGCTGCCCCTTTTCCGACCACAATCTTATCCACCGAACGAATCGGGGTCACTTCCACAGCCGTGCCAACAAAAAATACTTCATCCGCAATGTACAGCATCTCCCGCGGAATCACCGATTCCTTCAGCGGAATACTCAGGTCCGTCGCCAGCTTGGTCACCGCGTCGCGCGTGATGCCCGGTAAAATGCTCGTCGCCAGCGGCGGCGTATACAGCGTCCCATCATGCACCAGGAATACATTCATTCCCGATCCTTCGCTGACATGCCCGGCCGAATCGAGCGCAATGCCCTCCGCAAATCCGTTCAGCGACGCCTCCATCCGAATGAGCTGAGAATTCATATAATTCGCCGCCGCCTTCGACATCGCGGGCAGCGTGTTCGGCGCAATCCGCGTCCACGAACTCACGCAAACGTCCACGCCCTTCGCGAGCGCTTCCGGTCCCAGGTACGACCCCCAGCTCCAGCAAGCCATGTAAATTTCTATCGGCGAACTCAGCGGATTCACGCCCACTTCGCCGTATCCCCGCAGCACGATCGGCTTCACGTAGCAGGCGCCCATCTTGTTCAATCGCACCACTTCGCACGCCACGCTGCTGAACTCGTCCACTGAGTAGGGAAGCTCCATCCGATAAATCCGCGCCGAGTTGATCAGGCGCTGCATATGTTCCCTCAAACGGAAAATCGCCGGACCCTGAGGCGTCTCGTAGCACCGGATCCCCTCAAACACGCCCGAGCCATAGCTCACAACATGGGAAAGAACGTGCAGCTTCGCGTCATCCCAGGCGATGAATTTCCCGTTGTGCCAGATTTTCTCGGTTTTTTGTACAGGCATTGCTAGCTCTCCCTCGGTATTGTCGCGTGTCGCCTTGCACTTTCAGAATAGAAGAGCACACCCAGACCGTCAACGATTTCAACGAAAATGACTACAGTCGAATTCGGCCAATTTGGAACCTTTGGAGTGCGGAAGCTCTGCTTCCGCTTTTACGGCTCACGCCCCCATGACCAGAGTAATCGGAACCTTTACCCCAGTGCTCAATCTGGCTCTCGTTTCCAAACCAGGTGACGGTCCACCATCAAGGATTCGTCGCCGGCCCCGCCGGCGCCTTCTCCACCGGCCTCTCCTCCAGCATCGCCGCCGCGTCTTTCAACAACTTCCCATTGTAATTCTCCCAAAACCCAAGCAGCACAAACGGCAATATCGTCGAGGCGGCCCACAACTTCGCATTCCTTGGCAATTTCGCTTCCGGCTCCCACCGGAAGAGCAGGGAGGAAATCGTAAACGCCAGAATCGCCCAGGCAAGCAGGGAACCGATGTTCGAGCGCAGCGAAAACAGCGAAGCGTGATGCACCATCGCCTGCTGCAGTCCGTTCACCAGATACGTCGCAGGAAGAAACAGTGCCACACGTTGCGCCGCGTGCGGCAGCACCGGAATCGGCACCGTCGCCCCGGAAAGAAAAATCAGCGCGAACCACAGCAGTTGATTGATGATCTGCGTCTCCTGCATCGTGTTCGTCACGCTGGCCACGATCAGTCCCAGCGACGCAAACGCCCCAATCCCAATCAACGACATGAAAATAATGCCGCCCAGATTTCCAAAATCCTTCAGGTGATAAATAAATCGCGCCAGCGCCAGTTCCAGAATCACCGTCGGCAAAATCAGCAGCATGTTTGCCAAAACGCTTGAACCGATCATGCTGCTCGCCGGAATAGGGGCCAGCCGGAACCTCCGCAGAATTCCCTGCTCCCGCCACGTCACAATTTGCGCGCTCAGTCCCCAAAACGTTCCCATCACCGACATCGCAATCACCGGGCCCAGCAGATACCGGACCTTCGGAATTTCTCCCTTGGCCAGAACGCTGCCATACAAAAAGAAAAACGCCATCGGCATTACCAGGCTGAAAAACAGGAACGCCCTGTTCCGCAACGTGATCCGGATGCGCATCGCCGCGAGTGTCAGAATCGTCTTCAATCCCGCAGCCTCCGTCCCGTCAACTCGATGAACACGTCTTCCAGCGAAGGCGTCGCAATCTCCAGGCTCACCAGTTCGTTGTTCTCCGCCTCCAGATGTTTCACCAGCGCCACAATCGCAGGCGCCGTCTTCTGGCAGTGCAGCACATAACTATCGTCCAGTTGCCGCGCGTCCACCACGCCATCCAGATTCTTCAGCACGCCATTCGAAGCCGGCTTCGCCAGCCGCACCTCAATCCGCGTGGTACTCCCCGAACGCTCTTTCAATTCCCGCGGCGTCCCTGTCGCAATCACTTTTCCGTGGTCCACAATCGCCACGCGATCGCAAAGCTTCTCCGCTTCTTCGATGTAGTGCGTCGTCAGCACGATAGTTTTCTTCTCGCGCTTTAACTCCTCGATAATGTCGTAAATCTCCCGGCGCACCTGCGGGTCCAGCCCCGCCGTCGGCTCATCCAGAAACAGCACCCGCGGATCGTTCACCAGCGCCATGGCCAGCGCCAACCGCTGCTTCTGCCCACCCGAAAGCTGGTTGTAAAACGCATTGCGCTTTTCTTCCAACCCGAAGCGCCTCAGCAAATCGTCCGCATTCCGCGTCCGTTTGTAAAAGCCCGCAAACAACCGGAGCGCCTCGCCTACCCGCAATTTATCCGGCAAGGAAGTGGACTGCAGCGTCGCCCCAATCTCATTCTTCAATTCAGTTGGATTTTTCTGCGGATCAATCCCGCAAACCGAAATGCGCCCGCCGTCCGGCACACGCAGCCCTTCCATCACTTCCACCGTACTCGTCTTCCCCGCACCGTTCGGCCCCAGCAGTCCGAACACTTCGCCTTCTTCCACCGAAAAGCTAACGCCGCGCACGGCCTCCACGTCGCCGTAGCGCTTCACAAGGTTCTCAACCTGCAGAATGGGATTCGCCGTCATCGAGAAACTTCTATGGTACCGCAGCTCCCCGCATCTCTCTAACCCGCGTTTCTTGCCAACACCAATATTTCCCGAAACCCCAAATCCGCACACAAAATGGGCATCCCCGAGGCACCAAATCAAACACAAGATTGTCATCCTGAGGGGCGCGTTCTTTGCGCCCCGAAGGACCTCAACTTTAAAATTAAGGGAATGTAAGCTATCGAGAAGTCTTCTTGCGAGGGCTCTTCTTCTTCGCCTTTTTCGCGTGGCCCTTTGGCGCCCACCCATGCTTCGCAAAATCCACGCGAAACTCCACAATCTTCACGCCTTCGCTTTCAAGAAGCTTCCTCTGCAGGGAGGCATATGGCTCGGGAATCAGCAGTTTCCCGCGCTCGCCCACCACGCGGTGCCAGGGAATCCCTCTTCCAGGAGGGGTCGCCGCCAATGCTCTGCCCGCGGTCCTCGCCCCGCCGCGTAACTGCAACGCCTTGGCGAGCGCCCCATAGGTAATAACCCGGCCGCGCGGAATTTGTTTCACCAGCTTGTAAACGGGATCCCAGCTCATAGAGAAAAAAGATGGTAAAGGGGAATTGCTCCGAGGGCAAGCGACCTTTCCCCGCCGCCGGTGTTATATAAGGTGTATGGCAAGCTACAAAACAAGGGATGTCGCGCGTAGAGGAAAGTCAAATGAAACGCAGCGAAAAATCCGATGCAGCTTTTCGCGCAACTTGCGTCAACATCCTCGCAACGCGAAAATTGGCAACCTTTACTCATATGCCGCATCCAATCTTGATAAGTGTAGTGGAATTCCCGTACACTACGACTGGGAAGTGGCCTCAACCATCTTCTCGCCGCACTTTCGAGGACATCATGGCTTTTGTCCGCCGCAAAGGAAACGCCTACTATCTGGTGCACAATGTGCGCCGCGGCGGAAAAGTGCGGCAACTCCACCTCGCCCGTCTCGGCGACCGCGCCCGGATCACCGACGACGTCGTCAAGGCAGTCTCCAAGAAACATCCCTTCATCGATCTCAACTGGCGCTCGCTCCGCGAACAGTTGGACAACCAGATCGATCTCGCTGACCCTCAATCCCCGGCCGTCCAGAAACTTATCCAGGCCCTCCACACTCTAAATATTGATCTGGCGGACCTCTTTCCCCAGATGCTTCGGCTTTCCGAATCGCCCGCGGTGGCGCGAGAGCTGCTCCTTCAAATGCGGCTTCTCCACTCCACCATCCAGGTAAAGCTCGATCAGTTCGGTTCCAAAGACCAGCTGAAGAGAATTCACCGGACAGGCGGTCGGTTTGGATCTGCGTCTCCGGATTTCCGGGGACGCTAGGGAGGCGGTCATGGCGACAGGCGATGTTTCTCTAAATCCTAGTATCCGCAGCGCGGACACCATTGAATTTCAAAATGCCCTGCGCGCGAAGATCGTCGGCCAGGACGACGGGGTCCAGGCGCTTGTCGAGTTGTTCCAGGTCTTCACCGCTGGACTCAACTCCCCCGGCCGCCCCGTCGGCAACTTGCTATTCCTCGGCCCCACCGGCTCCGGCAAAACCCGCATCGTCGAAGCCGCCGCCGAAATTCTGTTCGGCAGCCCTCGCGCCGTTATCAAAATCGACTGCGCCGAATTCCAGCACTCCCACGAGATTGCGAAAATCATCGGCTCGCCCCCAGGCTATCTCGGCCACCGCGAAACTCATCCTTTAATCACCCAGGAAGCGCTGGCCGCGAATCACACGGACAAGCTGAAGCTTTCTTTCCTGCTCTTCGACGAAATCGAAAAAGCCAGTGACGCCCTCTGGCAACTCCTCCTCGGCATGCTCGACAAAGCCACCCTTACGCTCGGCGACAACCGCCGCGTCGATCTCTCGCAAACCGTCATCTTCATGACCTCCAACCTCGGCGCCAACGAAATCACCGACCTCATGGGCGGGGGCTATGGCTTCATCAAATCCGACGACAAGCCCCAGACCAACATCGACCAGAAAGTCGAGCGTACCGCCGTCGAAGCGGCTCGCCGCAAGTTCTCCCCCGAATTCATGAACCGCCTCGACAAGATGGTGGTCTTCCGCCAGCTCAAACGCGCCGAACTCGAAACCGTACTCGATATCGAACTCGGTCTGGTCCAAAAGCGGGTCCTCGACACCGCCACCAACAAGTTCCTTTTCCGCGTCACCGATTCTGGCCGCAATTTCCTTCTCCAGGAAGGTACCGACCAGCGCTATGGCGCTCGCCACCTGAAGCGCGCCATTGAACGCTTCCTCGTCTATCCGCTGGCCAACCTGCTGGCCACCCAGCAGGTCAATCTCGGCGATCTCGTCCGCGTCGATTGGGACGGCATCCACAAAGAGCTAACTTTTGTCCGCGAAAAGGAAGGCGCCATCATCTCCCCGGAAAACCCCGAGGAAACCCTGGCGACGGGTGCCGCACCTCTCCAGGACGGCCTGGCCAAGGACACCCCAACCGAGGCAGTCTCTGGTGATACTTCGACAGCTCAGTCAATGCCTGCGGCCTCACCCGCCGTAGCCCGTCAATCGCTCCAAGGCCGTAAAAAGGACAACCGCTAACGTTACGCCCGTAGGGGCGGCTTTGCGCCGCCCTCTTGGGCTTCTCTTTTCTTTGCTGTCATTCCGATCGGAGCAGCGGCGCTTTTTGCCGTTGCGGAGCGGAGGGACTGCGGCACAGTGTCAGCCAACCTCGCGAGCAATGGGCATCCCTTACGTCGGTGGGGCCCGCCGTTCGTGGCAGGCCGCTCTCCCTTAGCACTGCTGGCGTTCTGCTTCCGCTTTTGGGGCCGCAACCCCTCCTCCTAACCCATTGTATTTGCTCAGTCTGCTAATCTCCTCCTGGTCCCCTCCCGCCGCTTTCCGTCACTATCCCACTGACAGAATCTGTTTCATCGCTCTCATTTTTGGACATTACCGGCACACCTTCTCACCCCGTGAGACTGTTTCCACAGCTGCAACACTCCTATCTCATTGAACGTGCAGCTCTTCCGAAATCCACAGACTCCTCTTGGAAGTGGCACGTCCCATGCTCTTCCTCTCATATCTGCAATGTTGAGATTTTCAAATCCCGACACTCGCAGCTAGAGCGGTGAGGCGAGGGGCCATCATCGTTCGAGGAACAGGCCATGAAAGCAGCAACCAGGCAGCAGCTGGACCCGACAATCCGCAGCAACGATACTCGCGATTTTCACCAGTCGCTCCGTGCCAGGATCGTCGGCCAGGAAGAAGGAGTACAGGCGCTCGTCGACCTCTATCAGGTCTTCTGCGCCGGCCTGAACTCTCCCGGCCGCCCCGTTGGCAATCTGCTCTTTCTCGGTCCTACGGGCTCCGGCAAGACCCGCATCGTCGAAGCCGCCGCGGAAATTCTCTTTGGCGATCCACGCCTGGTGATTAAAGTTGACTGCGCCGAGTTCCAGCACTCGCACGAAATTGCCAAGCTGATCGGTTCGCCCCGGGATATCTCGGCCACCGCGAAACTCATCCTTTGATTACCCAGGAAGCCCTGGCCGCCTCGCACTCCGACAAGCTCAAACTCTCTTTTCTGCTCTTCGACGAAATTGAAAAGGCCAGTGATGCCCTCTGGCAATTGCTCCTCGGCATGTTGGACAAGGCCACGCTGACCCTCGGCGACAATCGCCGCGTGGACCTCTCCCAAACCGTCATCTTTCTAACCTCGAACCTCGGTGGCGGAGAAATCTCCGAACTCATGGGCGGAGGCTACGGCTTCATCAAGGCCGACGACAAACCGACCGCCAATCTCGACGAAAAAGTCGAGCGCACCGCTGTCGAAGCCGCTCGCCGCAAGTTCTCGCCCGAATTCATGAACCGCCTCGATAAGCTCGTCGTGTTCCACCCCCTGCATCGCAAGCAGCTCGAGCAGGTTCTCGACATCGAACTCGCCATGGTTCAGCAGCGCGTTCTTGAAACCGCCAAAGGCCAATTCCTCTTCCGCGTCACCACCAAAGGCCGCGATTTCCTGCTGCAGGAAGGTACCGACCAGCGCTACGGCGCTCGCCACCTTAAACGCGCCATCGAACGCCACGTCGTCTACCCGATGGCCAATCTTCTCGCCACCGACCAGGTTCGTCTCGGCGACATGATCTGCATCGACTGGGAACCTTCCGGCGATCATCTTGACTTCATTCGCGAAGGCGAGAACGTCGCGATTCCCGTCCGCCGCCCCGACCCGACGATCGCTCAAAAGGCCACGCAAGCCCGCGGCGGCCGCCCCGTCGAAGCCCCTGGCGTCACGCTCTCACCCGAGCCCACGCCCCGCCTCGCCCGCTAAAATTTTCGGTCCAGCTCCATCTCCAAACCGCGCCCCCGTTTTTCAGGGGTGCGGTTTTTTCTTGCTCTTGTGGCACAGCCACCGCCGCCCCATCCCGCGCTTTTTGCGAAATGATTCCTGGCTGTGCTCTTCTATTTTTTAATAATCCGCAGCTGTAAAAAAAGCGCCGCGAACAATCTCGCGGCGCCCCTTCTCGTTGTTTTATTTTTTATTCCCCGACGCGGTCCGAAGCAAACGGCAACACTTCCGTCCCTTCCTTCCGCACTGCGTCCAGTTCGCTCGGGTCAATCCCCAGCGACTGCAGCAGCGTTGCTGCCACTTGAGACGTCGCCACCGGCGACTTCACCACCCGCGCCTCGAACTCCGGATTCGACACGATCAGTCCCACATTCGTGTCCCCGAAGCTGAACCCGCCATGCTCCGCATTCTTCGCCGTCGATCCCGTGTAAATCGTTCCGTAGATCGGCTGCACCAGAATGTCCGGCGTCCGCGTCTCCGTCAGCGGGTCGCGGAACTTCAGCTTGATCTCCTCGCCCGCCATCACTTCATCGATGAACAGGGCATTGGCGTTCGCATTCAGAAACGCCGCTGCCGCCGCCGTCTTGGTTTGATCTTCCAGCCAGATCAGCGCGATGTCGTCGTCCTGCACGAACCCGCACGGGCCCGTGGAGCAGTTACTCGCGCTAGCAATTGCCAGTGCGCCCGAATCGGTGCTCGCGCCCGGAAGAGCCGCCACCAGGTCCGCGAAGTGTCCCGGCTTGTTCGTCTTCACAGGATTGATCGGCGACTGCCCGTGCTTCGCGCTCACGATGAACAGCGTCGAGTCAAAAATTCCCGCCGCCTTCAATCCCTTGAGCATTCTCCCCAGCGCGCCGTCGACGTAATTCAGACCGTAGCTCAGCACAGCCGTGGGCCTGCCGCTTCCGTCCAGATACCCGCCGGGTTGCCCGTTGATCGTCGGATCTGTGTCCGCCGCGCAGCCGCCGGCCTTGTTGTCAATCTCAAGCTTCTGTCCAACGCTCACTGCCTGGAAGTTCATTCCGAAAACGGCAGGGATGCCCACCTTCTTCGAGCCATCATGTGTCAGGCCTTTGATCTCGTTCAGAATCGCCTGCACCTTCAGTTCATCATTGTTCGCAGTGCACACCACGCTCACGGTGTTGTCGAACCCCGGCGCGTTGGTCAGCTCCGGCGTGAAAAGGTCATCCACGCCCTTGCCCGACGGGCCGTTCACTATGTCGTACGCCGGGTGCTTGTCCGCCCAAGCCGTCCGCCCGCCCTCGGCCTTGATCACTTCGAAAATCGTGTTGCTCTGCATCGCGTTGTGCGGGAAAAACGCCGCGCACTTGCCCTGTGCGTTGATGTACCGCGGCAGCTTTGCCGGGTCGATCACGTTTTCGGAAACGTTGTTCGAGTCATACACATCAATGCTCTCGTCAAACACCTGCATGTTTCCCGGCTGCCCCTGGCACGAAGTATTGGTCGGATCGAAAATTCCCCGGTTGTAGCTCACGTCATAAAACAATCCGTGGCTCAGCGGAGACCCGGCCGTCACAAGCGCCAGCAATCCCGGAAACGAATCCGAATTTGCCGGTGTCCGTGCGTTCGAATACGTAATCCCGTGTCCCGCCAGTTCGGCCAGGGCTGAACTCTTGTTGTTCTTCACATAATTCGCCACGTCCAGCGCGTGCATGCCGTCCACGCTGATCAGCAGCACATGCTTGATTTTTTTCTTACCGCCCCACCCATCGTTGGCGCTTGCCGGAGCCGTCAAAGCGGTTCCGAGCAGGCCAACCGAGAGGGCAGCCGCAACTAACTGCTTCTTCATAAATTTCTCCTTGGAGTGCATTGCACTGCCTGTCTGGGCAATTCAGAGGAAAAGGAACGAATCCCACAGGGAGCCTAATGACGCTCTGTTACGGGTTGGAGAATGAGAGATGTCCTGCTGGTGAAAAGCTGTCTTTTTTCCGTTAATGAAACGAACTGCAGTCGGCAGAATGGCTGATCTGTGGAAAAAGGGCGAAATAACTGAAATTTCGTTCACAAAACGTGCCGGGTACTATTAGTCATGTTTCCGTGGGAACTGGAACGATTCCCGTTTTGTGTATTTCTTCCGCCCGCTTCAGCGCTTCCTCAATACTGGCGCAAATATTCTCCGCCCCGATATGCCGCTCGAATCCCGCCTCTCGCATCAACGCCTCGGGTTGCGGCCTCGCCCCGCACACCAGCATCGCCCGCCCATTCGCCCGCAGAATCTCCGCCAGCTCCTCCAGCGCCGCGATCCCCGTCGCGTCAATCGCCGTCATGTTCCGCAGCCGCAGAATCACAATCGGCGGCAGCGCCGCGATATTTTCCGTAACCTCCGCGATCCTGTCGGTCACGCCGAACAGAAAAGGTCCGTGAATCCGGTAAACTGTCACGTACTCCGGAATGTCCTTGTCCTGCAGGATGTGCGCCCGCCCGTCCTCAATGTAATCGTCCGTAACCTTCGATACCGTCGTCGTCATCGAAATCTTCCGGATAAAGCTGAACGCCGCCAGGATCATACCCATTTCCACCGCCAGAGTCAGGTCCGCCACCACCGTCAGCGTCAACGTCAGCAGCCACACGATAATGTCCGCCGTGCTCAGCTTCAGAATCTCGGGAATTTCTCCCCAATCCCCCATGTTGTAAGCGACCATCAGCAAAATTCCCGCCAGCGCCGCCAGCGGCACATCTTTCACCAGCGGCGCCGCGAACAGAATCACCGCCAGCAACGTCAGCGCGTGAATCATCCCCGCCACCGGAGTCCTCGCGCCCGCCCGCACATTCGTCGCCGTCCGCGCAATCGCGCCCGTCGCCGGCAATCCACCAAACAACGGCGAAGCGATATTCGCCACTCCTTGCGCAATCAACTCCACGTTCGGATTGTGCTTGTCGCCGCTCATGCGGTCCGAAACTACCGCCGAAAATAAAGACTCAATCGCGCCCAGCATCGCCACCGTGATCGCCGGTGACAGCAAATGCAGCAACAACTGCGGTTGCAGCTTCGGGATCGCAAGATGTGGCAATCCGCTCGGGATTCCGCCAAACCGCGTTCCAATCGTCTCAATGGGTAAATGAAAGATCGCCACCGCTGCGGTCGCTCCAAAGCAGACCAGGATGGCCCCGGGAATCCGCTTGAAAAACTTCGCGCAAATAATCATCACGGCCAGCGAAGCAAATCCCACCACCGTAACGACCCAGTTCGGCGTGTGAAGATTTTCCGCAATCGCGCCCATGCGGTGAAAAAAGTCCCCGGGAACATGCTCCATCCGCAGCCCGAACAAATCCCGGATCTGCGTGCTCGCGATCAGGATGGCAATCCCGTTTGTGAATCCCACCACCACCGGGCGCGGAAAATACTTCACCATTCCGCCCAGGCCCGTCGCGCCCATAATCACCAGAATCAGCCCGGCCAGCATCGTGCACGTAAACAAGCCGTCCAGCCCGTACTTCGAAATAATCCCCAGCACCACCACGACGAACGCGCCGGTCGGCCCGCCAATCTGTGTTTTGGATCCGCCTAAAGCGGAAATCAAGAAGCCCGTAACAATCGCGCAATAAATCCCCGCTTGCGGCGAAACTCCCGACGCAATCGCAAACGCCATCGCCAGCGGCAGCGCCACCAGCCCCACCGTCACGCCGGCAATCAGATCTGCCGTAAATTTTTCAAAATTATAGTCTCGCAGCAGGATGACTGATTTGGGTAACCACGCATCGATCGCAGCGCTCATGTCCGTCCAACCTGTTTTCGTCCGACTCCCGCCATTCTATCAGCCCCAGTGCAGGGGACCGTGTGATCCGCGCACACCTGTGCACCCAACGCTACCAACGTTGCAACATGTCTGAAGTAGTCTGTTCTTGTAGGGCCCGCCTTCCGAGGCGGGCCGCTCCGACCTTGGAGTGCGGAGGCTGAGCCTCCGCTTTTCCGCACTAGACCCAATCACCAAACTCACCAACCAGCCACACAACCAAAAAACCTTGTCATTCTGAGGGCATCCGACAAAGTCCGGTGTTTGGACTCCGGTGAAACCGGAGATGCCCGAAGAACCTCAACCCCAATGTCTCCGACAACTGCAAATTCGGAATTTCTTCCCGCGCATCAAAGCTCCCGGCTCCCTAATCCGCCGCCTCGCTCCTCTTCTCTCCCGACTTCCACCGCAGCACCGGCTTTCGCGCCGCTCCCACCTCATCCAATCTCCTCACCCGCGTCGTATGCGGCGCCGTCTTCACCAACTCCGGCTTCTCCGCCGCCTCTTTTGCAATCGACTTCATCGCCTCCACAAACAGATCCAGCTCTTCCTTCGACTCCGATTCCGTCGGCTCGATCATCAGGGCCCCCGGCACAATCAGCGGAAACGCCGTCGTGTACGGGTGAAATCCATAATCAATCAGCCGCTTGGCGATATCCATCGTGTTCACGCCGTTCTTCTTCTGAATCGCGTCACTGAACACCACCTCATGCATCGACGGCTTCGTGTACGGCAAATCAAACACGCCCTCCAGCCCCTTGCGAATATAATTCGCATTCACCACCGCATCTTCCGTGGCCTGCCGCACTCCCGGTCCATACGCCAGAATGTACGCCAGCGCCCGCACCAGGACGCCAAAATTTCCCACGAACGCCTTCACCCGTCCAACGCTCTCTTTGCGGTTGAAGTCCAGCGCCAGCCTGCCGCCTTCTTTTTCCACCAGCACCGGCGTCGGCAGATACGGCTCCAGCAGCTTCTTCATCGCCACCGGGCCCGCTCCCGGCCCGCCACCACCATGCGGCGTGGAGAACGTTTTGTGCAAATTCAAATGCATCACATCGACGCCCAGATCGCCCGGCCGCGTCACGCCCGTCAGCGCGTTCATGTTAGCGCCGTCCATATAAAGCAGCGCGCCCTTCGCGTGCAGGATCTCCGCAATCTCCGGAATCTGCTGCTCGAAAATCCCCAACGTGCTCGGATTCGTCAGCATCAGCGCCGCTACGTCCTCGGTCACCTGCTCGCGCAAATGCTCCAGGTCCACCTGCCCGTCGGCGTTCGACTTGATATTTTCCACTTCATAGCCGGCAATCACCGCCGTCGCCGGATTCGTACCATGCGCGGAATCCGGAATCAGCACCTTCTTCCGCGGATTTCCATTTTTCTCGTGATGCGCGCGAATCAGCAGCAGCCCGGTCAGCTCGCCCTGCGCTCCCGCTGCCGGCTGCAGCGTGATCGCATCCATCCCGGTAATTTCGAGCAAACACTTTTCCAGCAGTCGCAGCACCTTCAAACAACCCTGCGAAAGTTCCTGCGGCTGGTACGGGTGCTCCGTGGCAATGCCATCCAGCCGCGCCACAAACTCATTCACCCGCGGATTGTATTTCATCGTGCACGAACCCAGCGGATACATCCCCAGATCAATCGCGTAATTCCATGTCGATAGCCGCGTGAAGTGCCGGATCACCTCGATCTCGCTCACCTCCGGAAATCCGTCCACACCCCCGCGCCTGTATGCATCCCCTAGCGCCTTCGCCGGATCAACCGACGGCACATCCAGCGGCGGCAATTCAAACGCCCGCTTCCCCGGCGACGACTTCTCAAATATCAATCCCTCATTCTGATTCGTATGCCGCGTAGCCTTCTTAATCTTCTCGCTCATCTTCCTCTTCTCAGCGATCTCTGCGTTCCTCAGCGAACTCTGCGTTAGCCGTTTCTTCTCTTACGCCGTCAACGCCTTCCGAACCGCAGCCACCAACCTCTCAATCTCCCCCCGCGAAGTAGTCTCCGTCACGCAAACCACCGCATTCTTCGACAACTCCGGGTAAGCCGTCCCCAAAACATACGGCCCGATAATCTTTTCTCTCAACAATTCCGCATTCACCAATTTCACCGACCTCGGAAACGCCACCGTAAACTCATTAAAAAACGGACCCGAAAAAGTGCGCGTCACTCCCGGAATCTTCTCCAGCTCGCTCAACGCAAAATGCGCCTTCGACAAATTCTGCTCAGCCTGCTCCCGCAATCCCTCTTTGCCCAGCAACGTCAAATGCACCGTAGCCGCCAGCGCGCAAAGCGCCTGGTTCGTGCAGATATTCGAAGTCGCCTTCTCTCGCCGGATATGCTGCTCTCGCGTAGCAAGCGTCAGCACAAATCCCCTCTGCCCCTCGCTGTCCGTGGTCTGTCCCGAAAGCCGCCCCGGCATCTGCCGTACATATTTCTCCCGCGACGCAATCACGCCCGCATATGGCCCGCCATAGCTCGGTGCCAATCCAAAACTCTGCGCTTCCATTGCCACAATGTCCGCTTCCGCCGGCGGCTTCACCGCTCCCAGCGACACCGCTTCCGTCACCGCCACCACCAGCATCGCTCCCGCCGCCTTTGTAATTTCCGCCACCGGCCCCAGCCCCTCAATCGTCCCGAAAAAGTTTGGCGACTGCACCACCACCGCGCAAACATCCTCGCGAATCGCCGCCCTCAGCGCCTTCGCGTCTAGCGTTCCCGCCGTCGTGTACGAAATCTCTTCCACATGCAGCCCGGAATTCTTCGCGTACGTCCGCAGCACTTCCCGGTACTCCGGATGCACCGATCGCCCCACCAGCACGCGCGTCCGCCCCGTCAGCCGCTCCGCCATCAACACCGCTTCCGTCGTCGCCGTCGATCCGTCATACATCGACGCGTTCGCCACTTCCTGACCCGTCAACTGGCACATCAGCGTCTGAAACTCAAAGATCGCCTGCAGCGTCCCCTGCGTGATCTCCGCCTGGTACGGCGTATACGATGTCAAAAACTCTCCGCGCTGGATAATCGTGTCCGTCACCACCGACCGCAGGTGGTTGTATACACCCGCTCCCAGAAAGCTCGTGTAGCCGCCGGAATTCTCGGCCGCCCGCTCCTGAAAATAGCGAATCACTTCCTGTTCGGAGAAAGGTCCCGGCAGGTTCAGCGGCTTCTTCAACCGGTATTTTTCGGGAATCGACGAAAACAACTCTTCAACGTTCTTCACCCCGATGGCCGCCAGCATCTCCTGGCGCTCCGCCGGGCTCTTCGGCAGGTAGCGCATCAGGCCGACGCTTCCTTCTGCTTCTCCGCGATGTACGCTTCATACGCCGCCGCGTCCATCAGCGCGCCCAATTCCGCCGGATTCGCCAGCTTGATTTTGATCAACCATCCCGCCGTGTGCGGATCCGTATTGATCGCTTCCGGCTTCTGCACCAGCGCGCCATTCGCTTCCACCACCTCGCCGCTCGCCGGCGCATAAATCTCGCTAACCGCCTTCACCGATTCCACCGACCCAAACGTCTTCCCGGTCGCCACCTTAGTGCCCACTTTCGGCAACTCCACAAACACCACGTCGCCCAGTTCATGCTGCGCGTAGTCGGTAATCCCCACTGTTGCCACGTCGCCCTTCACATCAATCCACTCATGATCCTTCGAATATTTGAATTGCGTTGGATATGCCATGGAATCGCTCCTTCGCTTAATGTGGCACAGGCATTCCTGCCTGTGCTCTTGGGGTCCTGACCCGCTTATAAAACGGTGTCGCCACCACCTGCGCCTTGCACTTCTGCCCACGAATCTCCACAAAAACCGCCGTCCCTAACGCCGTCATTGAAGTTGGCACATACGCCAGCGCAATATTCTTTCCGAGCGTCGGCGAAGGCGACCCGCTAGTCACCACCCCAATCTCATTCCCATTTTCGTCCAGGCACCGGTACCCATCCCGCGCAATCCCGCGCTCCACCATCTCCAACCCCACCAAAGCCCGCTTCAATCCCGCGGCCTTCAATTTATCCAGCGCTCCGCGTCCGATAAACTCGCCCTTCTCCAAATGGCAATACCGGTCCAGCCCCGCTTCCCAAACATGAATCTTGTCGCTGATCTCATGCTCGTACAACGCCATCTTCGATTCGAGGCGCAGCGTATTCCGCGCGCCCAGCCCGCAAGCCACAATCCCAAACTCTTTCCCCGCCGCAAACACTTCGTTCCACACGCGCTCGCTCGTCGCCACGTCTGACGGCACATAAATCTCAAATCCGTCCTCGCCCGTATATCCCGTCCGCGCAATCAGCGTATTCACCAGTCCGCAAACCGTTCCATGCGTGAACCAGTAATTCTTGATGGTCTCCAGCTTCGCGTCCGTCAGCTTCTGCAGCACGTCCACCGCGCGCGGCCCCTGAATCGCCAGTTGCGTGTACGCGTCGCTCAAATCCTCCACCACGCAATCCATCCCCTTGGTGTTCTCCCGCACCCACGAAATATCCTTCTCCCGCGTCCCCGCATTGATCACCAACAGGTAGTCGTCCTCGCCCAGCCGGTGTACGATCACGTCGTCCACAAACGTGCCGTTCGGATACAGCATCGCTGAATACTGCGCCTGCCCAATCGCCAGCTTCGACGCGTCATTCATCGTCAGGTACTGCACCGCCGCCAGCGCCCCGCCCGGCCGCTTCGCTCCATGAATGCGGATGTCGCCCATGTGGCTCACGTCAAACACACCCACGCCGTTGCGCACCGCCCGGTGCTCGCACATCAGCAGGCCGCTGCACGGGTACTCCACCGGCATGTCCCAACCGCCAAAATTAACCATCTTGGCGCCCAAGCGCTTATGCAGCGCATTCAGTGCCGTTTTGCGAAGACTTGAATTGGCAGGAGAGTTTCCGGAGTCCATTCCGTTTGCTCAGGCAAAAACCGATGCTACCACGCACCCCACACCCCGTCAAAACCGGGTGGTTTCGGAAACGGACCTAGTTTCAGCTTTTCAGTTATACGCGCAAGTAGTTGTAGACAGTACCCATCAAGGTTCCAAGGTAAAATCGGAGGTATGGGAACCGAAGCTGCTCAGAAAACATATTCTGTCATTCGCTCCAGAATAAGTTGGCCTCAGGCAATGGTATGGAGTGCGCTGGCTACTCCTGTTCTATTCGCAATTGTTAATTGGAAGGGGTGCTGGCTATTCAGGCACGACTTCCGAGATCTCTTGGATTTCGTCTTCGTTTTCGCTTGGCTCGCGGTGTTCTTCGCCATTCGAACAAGATTGCGGTTCGTACTTCTGTTTGCCACGTTCCTTGTGATCCTCACGAATACCAGATTTGGGATAGTTGAGATGAATGCGGCTGCTGAGTCGTCGTGCGTCCAAGCCCTTCATCAGATGCAATCCAGCCTTGGCGCTTACCGTGTCGACCATCAACTACAGGGATATCCCGATGCGATGCCACACGTAAAACTATCGTCCACCGCGGAGAAATTTTATCGATTTGAATATGTCCCAAACCGTTCAGTGAGCGGAGCAAGTGTTAAGTATCTCATCCAGGCCACTCCGGCCAGGCGCGATTGCGATTTCCACAGAAGCTTTACCATCACGGATGATGGCAGAGTGTTCTGGACTTTGGAGCCACGAGCCGCCATGCTCTCAGATGCGATTTTGGTGGAATGAATTGTTCTGTCGGCCCACGTGCTGACGTTTTCTCTTATGTAGCGCCGACCCCACCCGCCCCTTGCTGACCGCCTCTCCCTCAGGTAGAGTTTTTTCCGGAGGCACCGATGGCCGCCCGCCAACAAGTTCTCTGCACGCAATGCGACAAAACCGAGGAATACTGCACCTGCGATAAATACTGCACCATCTGCAAGAGCCTGGAAAGAGTGCGCCTCGCCGTCGATGGGTTGTACTATTGTCCGGACTGCCGCGAAGCCTGCGACGTCTCCTGGGCCAGCAGCCAATAGCCGTGCCGAAAAATCCGCTCCACCTTCGCCTCTCCCTCGACCACGACGAACGCCTCGCCGCCGCTGCAGGTGGCGCCATGCGCGTCTTCGCCGACGCCGCCGGCCTCCCCAACGACATTATCGAGCAGCTCAAAACCGCCGTCGTCTCCGCCTGCAAACTCTGCTTCGGCTTTCACCACAATTGCACCACACCGTGCCAGGTGAATTTCCTCCGCCTGAACGATCGCATCGAAGTCGAAGTCTCCGTCCCTGGCGTTGCAGCCCCAGCCGAAAAACCCAAGCCCCACTGGGCCGGCGTAGACGATGTCCAATGTGAATCCCGCAACGACTGCGGCGTCCTCCGCCTCACCAAATTCCTCTCCCCCGCCTCCTGAACTTCCCCAGTAGCGGCCACCTTCAGGTGGCCAGCTCCTCCTTTGGAGTGCGGTGGCTCTGCCACCGCTTTTACGGTTGCTGCCACACCATCGATTCATCAGACACACCCGCACCGCTGTCATTCTGAGGACATCCGACAAGGTCCGGTTTTTGGACTCCGGTGCTTTTTACCGGAGAGGCCCGAAGAACCTCAACTTCAAACACTCTCACAACTCTAAATTGGGATTTACAACAGGCGTTCCCCAGGCACCGCAATAGCACCTGAGGTTCTTCTCTCAAAACCACTACATCTTAAACGAAAACGTATTCTTCCTAATCAACGTCGTCATCTGCTCATCGCTAACCGACAACCGGATCACCACGCGATCCCCCGACGGCACCACATTCGTCTGGTCCAGCAACGCGCCCAGTTCCGGATTATCCTTAGCCGACTGATACTTCTTATAAAGCAGCCCCGCCGCCATCAATTGGCTCAGCGTATTCGCATCTTCCGTAGATCCGCAAACCGCCTGAAACTTTGCGTCCATCCCGCTGCTCGCCGTCGCCGTGATCAGCATCGCCTGCATCCGCGCCACCAGCTTCGCCGCTTCCGGAAACTGCTGTACCTCCGGCGCCAGTTGCCCCATCGCCAGTTTCGTGTACGCCGGATCCAGCACCGCCCACACCACGCCGCTGCCGTTCACTTCATTGATCATGCTGTACATCTTGTCGTTCCGCAGCAGGCTGTCTTCTTCTCCGTACCGCACCGCAATCAGCTTCTCCAGCAGTCGTCGATGTCCAAACGCCGCCTTGTTCGAATCCACAAAAAAGAAAAACAGATCATTCGGTCCCACGCCAGACCCGAACGCAAACAACGTGTACCCGTGCGACTTCGCCGTCGGCAGTTTCTGCGCCTTGAAATAAGCTTCCGTCGAATCCGGGTTATAGCCTCCCAGCGCAATTCCCACGATCTCTTCGCTGTCCGGCGCTTCCGTAGCCGCAGCGCCAGCGGCCGCCGCATCCTTGCTCAACGCCGACTCCGGCACCAACGCCCACGTCAACTCGTCCACCTGAGTATTCGTGTCAATCCCGGCCGCGGCCAGAAATTTCTCAAACTGCTTGAACTTCTCCGGCAGCATCTGCTGCTCCAGCGCCGGATACCACTTCATCGTCCGTGCCTTCTTCAAATCCGCGTAAGCAAATTCGCCCACTTCCTTGGGAAACAATCCAATCGTGTCTGCGCCCAGGCCAGCCGCCTTCGCGGGCTTCGCCATCGCCGCCACCAACGCCAGCAACGCGCACGCCGCCGCAAATCTTTTCATCGCCTCTGTCCACTTCTGCATAGATTGCTCCTTTCGGGGGCCGGGGGTGGAAAGTCCAGTTTACGCTATTCTTACGCTCTCAGCCGAGCCGCTTGCGCAGTTCGTCAACTTTGCTTCGCATCTGCGCCACATACGCCGCATCCTTCAACCCTTCCAGGTTGATCTCCACGTTGGCCAGCGCGCCTTTCGCTCCTGCTACTCCCATTAGACGCGCCACCAGCAGGTCTGACTTCATGGATGCCGCCGAGATTGCTTCCAGTTGTACCAGCCGTTCCACCAGGCTCGCCGCTTTCTCCGCCACTTCCAGCGGCACTTCCGAAGCGCCCTTCGTCGCTGCCTGAATCGTCGCTTCGCGCGCGGCTTTCTCTTCCACATTCCCCTGCGGCATTTTGAACGCCGCCATCACCGCATCATACGAACTCGCATCCCGGTCAATCGCCGCCGTCAGCTCATCCGCAGTTTTTCGCAGCGCGTCCACATTCTCCGAAAGCTTGTCCACAAACGGCGCCTGCAATTTCTTCTTCCGCGAAAGTCCCGCCACCATCTGCCCGAGCGCCGCGGCCATCGCCGCCGCAAACGCAGAAACGCTGCCCCCGCCCGGAGTCGGCGTTGGCTCCGCCACCGCATCCAAAAACGGCCGCGCCAGATGCGCCAGTTTCCCGTCCTTCGACTCCAGGGGCGCGCCGCTGAGCGCATCCGCCAGCTTGTTCTCAAACACCTGCGAAGGCGAAAAATTCTCAAGTTGCAGGAAATAGTCCGCCGCCATCTCAATCGCCTTCTTCGGCACCAGCCCCACAATCTCGCTGCCAACCGGCATCACACCGTAGCGCTCCGCCTCGCGCCTCACCGCCGCATACACCCGGTGCATCGGCGTCTGCTCGTAATCCGTCAAATTGATCGACACCTGCGCCAGGTTCCGCGACTTCAATTCCACGCCCATGGATTTCACGTAGCGAAATCCGCCATTCGAAAACCGGATCGCCCGCGCAATCTTGTTCGCAATCCCGATGTCCGAAGTATTCAGGTTGACGTTGTACGCCACCAGAAACTTCCGCGCGCCCACCACCGTCACGCCCGCCGTCGGATGCAGCTTCGGCTCCCCGATATCCGGTTGCCGGTCGTGGTTCTTCTTCAACTCCTCGCGCAATCCCTCAAACTGCCCGCGCCGCACATTTTCCAAATTCACGCGTTCCGGCCGCGTCGCCGCCGCTTCATAAAAGAAAATCGGAATCCGGTGCCGCTTCCAGATCTCCTGACCCACGCGCTTAGCCAGCGCCACGCAATCCTCCAGCGTCACTCCTTCCACGGGAATAAACGGCACCACATCCGTGGCTCCCACTCGCGGGTGCGCGCCCTTATGCTCGTTCATGTCAATCAGTTCCAGCGCCTTGCCCGCGCCCAGAATCGCCGCCTCGCCCACCGCCTCCGGCTCTCCCGCCAGCGTAATCACGCACCTGTTATGGTCCGCGTCCATCTCGCGGTCCAGCACGTACACTCCCGGCACGCAACACATCGCCTGTACGAGCGCATCCACCTTCGCCGGATCCCGCCCCTCCGAAAAATTTGGCACACACTCAATCAGTCGTTTCATCGCTCTCTGTTCCGCCCTCTTCTCTGCGTCCTCTGCGTCTCTGCGAACTCTGCGTTAATTCTTATCTTTTGACTTTGAACTGTACTTTCAATCCTTCGTCCAAACAATCTCTCCACCCTTCATCGTCATCCAACAAACATTCATCCCAAAATAATAAGGAATTTCCCTATAATCCTCCACTTCATACACCGCCAAATCCGCCTGTTTCCCCTCTTCCAGCGACCCAATCGTCTTTTCCCGCCCCAGCGCAAAGGCCCCATTAATCGTCGCCGCCGCAATCGCCTCCGCCGCCGTCATCCGCAATTGCGAGCAAGCCAGCGACAATATCATCGGCATACTCACCGTCGGACTGGTCCCCGGATTGTAATCCGTCGCCAACCCCACAATCGCCCCCGCCTCAATCAGTTTCCGCGCCGGCGCATACTTCTCCAATCCCAAATGAAAATCGCACCCCGGCAATAGCGTCGCCACCGTCCCTGATTTCCCCAGCGCCCGGATATCCGCCTCATTCGCCTGCTCCAGGTGATCGCAACTCGCCGCTCCCAATTCCACCGCCAGTTGCGTCGCCCCGCTCCGCGACAACTGCTCCGCATGCAGCCTTGGCCGCAGCCCATGCTCCTTCGCCTTAACGAGCAATTTCCTCGATTGCCCCAGCGTGAATGCCCCGCGGTCACAAAACACGTCGCAATATTCCGCCAGGTCCTCCACCACTACTTCCGGCAGCAATTTCTCCATCAACAGTGTTAGGTACCGCTCCGCCCCATCCTTTTTCGATCGAAACTCCTGCGGCACCACATGCGCCCCCAAAAACGTGGAAACAATCTCCAGTGGCTGCTCTTGGTTCAACTCGCGGTTCAGCCGCAAAATCTTCAGCTCGCTCGCCACATCCAGCCCGTATCCGCTCTTCGCCTCCACCGTCGTCGTTCCGTAAGCCGCAAACTCTTCCAACGCCGCAATCGCTCTCTGCTTCAACGCCTCACTCGTAGCCGCGCGCACCTTCTTCACCGAATTCAGAATCCCGCCGCCCTTCCGCGCGATCTCCTCGTAACTTGCCCCCTGAATCTTCAGCTCATACTCTTCGGCCCGGCTCGCCGCATGGATCAAATGCGTGTGTGAATCTACAAATCCCGGTAACACCACGCGCCCGCCCACATCCAACTTCTCCGCGGCCTTCGCTTCCGGGCGCCGCTCCACCTCTGCGCGCGCTCCCGCCGCGACGATCTTCCGGTCGCGCACCAGCACCGCGCCGTTTTTAATCAATCCAATTTTAGAAAGGGAATTGCCTCGCCGCGGACCGCCTCCCCGCAGCGTAACCACCTGTGATGCGCCTGTAATGAGAATGCTGCCGCTCAAAAGTGTAGCGGCCCCGACCCGGTCGGGGCCCAGCGCTTACGCCCTATCAAGTAACTCTGAAACAACAATCTCGCGCCATTATGCCGAACCCGCAGCCCGATTGCACCTACGCGCCGACCGCAATCCCCTGATAAGCCGGCGCAAACACTTCCTTCACGAAAGTCTCGATCGAAGTCGGCGTGGTGTTCGCTGCGCTTCGCGGTTCCAGGCCCGCCACAATCCCGTTGTTGAACCCCTGAAACATTTCGATCAAGTAAGCGGCTGTCTTCGTGGAAAGTCCCATCTGCACCAGCGTCTGTTCCACCTGCTCGTAAGAAAACTGCACGTAGCGCAGGTCGGGCTTCCCGATCCCCCGGCTGATGACCACCGCCGCGTCCGTCATGCTCAAGTCCCGTTCGCCCAGCAGTTCCTGCGTCTGCTTGCCGCTGAAATCCAGCTTAAGCAAACGCTCCGCCGCGTACGCCCCAATGTCCCGCGTCGCGATCATCGGAATCTTCAAATCCGGCGTCAGTGCTCCCCCGAAAATCCCCATCATCTGGATCATGCTGATGGCTGAAAGGTGGTTCTCAATGAAGTACGCCGGACGCAAGTGCAGTACGTTCAGCCGCTCCACCGCGTTCAATTTTCTCTCGGAATCGTGCAGGCCCAGGATCGGCCCGGTCCCCGCCGGTGCCTGCGCGCCAATGCTGCTCAAATTCACTGCGTACTGCAATCCACTATTTTTCGCCGCCGTGGAGATGGCATTCGACTCCACCTCTTGCTCCGCGCGGTAATCCGGGGAAGTCATCCCCGGTGGCATCATCAGAAACGCCGCCCGCGCTCCCGTCAACGCCTTCGTGAGCGCCTCCGCATCCTTGATATCGGCAACGAACGCCTCCGCGCCTCGGTGCACATACTGCTGCAACCTGGCGGCATTTCGTCCGACAACCCGTACCGTTTCGCCTTTCTCTAATAATTTTTTCGTGATGACCGAGCCGATATATCCCGTTGCACCTAGAATCGTATACATTGATAGCCGCTCCTCGACCGTTTGTCTCTGCACCGAGACATGCGGTTCGTTTGTGTGTCGCTATCCTTACAGCATTGGCACTTTCACGCCAGTCTTCTTTGCAAACGCGATGGCCTCAGGATAACCCGCGTCCACATGCCGAGCCACGCCCATGCCAGGGTCGTTCGTCAACACCCGTTCGATGCGCTTGGCCATTTCTTTGGTACCGTCCGCGCACGTCACCTGTCCCGAGTGTTGCGAATATCCAATCCCCACTCCACCGCCGTTATGAATCGAAACCCACGAAGCCCCGCTCGCCGTATTAATCAGCGCGTTCAACAGTGCCCAATCCGCAATCGCATCCGATCCATCCTTCATCGATTCCGTCTCGCGATAGGGCGACGCAACCGATCCGCAATCCAGATGATCGCGTCCGATCACAATCGGCGCCTTCAACTCTCCCTTCGCCACCAGATCATTCAATGCCAATCCGAATTTGTCCCGCTCGCCATATCCCAGCCAACAAATCCGCGACGGCAATCCCTGGAACTTCACCTTCTTCTGCGCCATCGTAATCCACCGCTTCAAGTGCTCGTTCTCCGGAAACATCTCCAGCACCAGTTGATCCGTCCGCGCAATGTCTGAAGCCTCTCCCGAAAGCGCCGCCCACCGGAACGGCCCTCTCCCCTCGCAAAACAGCGGCCGGATATACGCTGGCACAAACCCGGGGAAGCCATACGCATTCTTCACACCGGCTTCAAACGCAAACGTCCGAATATTATTTCCGTAATCAAACGTCACCGCGCCCAGCTTCTGCAGTTCCAGCATCCCCTGCACATGCTCGCCCATTGCCGCGACCGACCGCTCCCGGTACTCCGCCGGGTTTTTCTTCCGCAGTTCCAGTGCATCCGCTAGCGTCATTCCGTTGGGTACATATCCGCCGATCGGATCGTGCGCGCTCGTCTGGTCCGTCAAAATATCCGGCACAACGCCGCGCTTCGCCAGCTCCGGCATCAGGTCCGCGCAATTCCCCACCAGCCCCACCGACGCCACCTCGCCCTTGCGCACCGCATTCTTCAATATCCGCAGCGCCTCATCCAGCGAAGTCACCATCACGTCGCAATAACCTGTCTTCACGCGCCGCTTGATCCGCTCCGGGTCCACGTCAATCCCCAGAAACGCCGCGCCATTCATCGTCGCCGCCAGCGGCTGCGCTCCGCCCATTCCGCCCATGCCGCCCGTCACCACCAGCTTCCCGCTCAGGCTTCCGCCAAAATGCTGCCGCGCCGCCGCCGCGAATGTTTCATACGTCCCCTGCAATATTCCCTGCGTCCCGATGTAAATCCAGCTTCCCGCCGTCATCTGCCCGTACATCATCAAGCCCGCGCGATCCAGCTCGTTGAATTTCTCCCAATTGTTCCAATGTCCCACCAGGTTCGAATTGCACAGCAGCACCCGCGGCGCATATTCATGCGTCCGAAACACCGCCACCGGTTTCCCCGACTGCACCAGCAGCGTCTCATCTCCCTCCAGCGCCCGCAGCGACTTCACAATCGCATGAAAGCAATCCCAATTCCGCGCCGCTTTCCCCGTCCCGCCATACACCACCAGGTCCTCGGGCTTTTCCGCCACCTCTGGATCCAAATTGTTCAGCAGCATCCGCAGCGCCGCTTCCTGCTGCCATCCCTTGCACGAAATCTGCTTCCCCCGCGGCGCCCGAAACGGTCCCCGGCTCGTCGCCGGATCATTCACCACCGGTGTCAATGCGCTCATCTCTGTCGTCCCTCTCCCGCCATCTTATCTCACCCCACGCCCCCACAAAAACGCTGCACTTCTCCGCGCCCTCTGTGGCCCCTCTGCTACCTCTGCGTTGAAATCCTCTCTTTCTTCCTCCCATTGCATCAATATTCCCCATCATGTAAATTCAACTTTCCAATGACCTACGGCACCCTTCCCACCCGCTTCCTCAACGCCGTTGAAGAGAACCCGTCTCCCCGCGCCCAGATGTTCCGTGGCCCCGACCGCTGGGAAGCCATCTCCTCCCAGGAATTCCTCCGCCGCGTAGCCGGCCTGGCCAACGCCTTCGTCGAACTCGGCGTAAAATCCGGCGACCGCGTCGGCCTCTTCGCCCCCAACTGCCCTGAATGGCACACGGCCGATTTCGCCATCACCGGCTCCGGCGGCGTCACCGTCCCTGTCTACTTCAACGAATCTCCCGACCGCATGTCCTACATCCTCAATCACTGTGGTGCGCAAGTCGTCTTCATCGCCGGCCACAAGCAACTCCAGAAATTCCTCGAAGTCCGCGACTTACTCAAAGAGGTCCAGCAAGTCATCGTCGCCGGCGCCGGCCCCGATCTCCCCACCGACTTTCTTCACTACGAAACGCTGATCGCTGCCGCCGGCCCAACCGAAATCGCCGCCTACCGCCTCCGTGCCGCCAAAGTTCTCCCCAGCCAGCTCGCCTCGCTCATCTACACCTCCGGCACCACCGGTGAGCCCAAGGGCGTCATGCTCACCCACACCAATTTTTGCTCCAACGTCACCGACTCCTGCCACGAACTCGATCTCCGTCCGGGAACCGATATCGCCGTCTCGTTTCTCCCCCTCGCCCACGTCTACGGCCGGATGCTCGATTACGTCTATATTTTTCACGGCTGCCCGGTAGCCTACGTCGACACAGTCGAAAATGTCGCGCAAGCTCTCCTCGAAGTCCACCCCACCGTCCTCGCCGCCGTTCCGCGCTTTTTCGAAAAAATCTACGCCCGCCTGATGGAGCAGGGAAGCAAAGCCACCGGCGCCAAGCGCAAGATTTTCGATTTCGCCATGCGGACCGCCCGCGAATCCGCCGCCTGGCGCTGCGGAGAAAAATCCGCCAGCCTGTCCGTTCGCCTGAAGTGGGTCATTGCCGACAAGCTCGTCTATTCCAAAATTCGCGCCGGTACCGGCGGCCACCTCCGCACCATCCTGTCCGGCGGCGCTCCGCTTTCCAAGGACCTCTGCGAATTTTTCTGGGCCATTGGCATTCCCATCTATCAGGGCTACGGCCTGACGGAAACTTCTCCCGTCCTCACCAGCAACCATCCGCAAAATCGCAGTGGCAGCTCCGGCCGTCCCATCCGCAACGTCCAGCTCCGCATCGCCGACGATGGCGAAATCCTCGCTAAGGGCCCCTGCGTCATGCAGGGCTACTTCAAATCTCCCGAATCCACCCGCGAAGTTCTCTCCGACGATGGCTGGTTCAAAACCGGTGACGTCGGCTATCTCGACAAAGACAACTACCTCTTCATCACCGACCGCAAAAAAGATCTGCTCAAAACCGCTGCCGGCAAATTCGTCGCTCCGCAGCCCATCGAAAACACGCTGAAAACCAGTCCCTACATCCTCAATGCCATGGTCGTCGGTGATCAGCGCAAATTCGTCGTCGCCCTGATTGTTCCCAACCCAGTCACCGTCTCCGCCAAACTCGCCGAAGGCGGCCTGAAATTCTCCTCCAACGCTGAACTAGCCGCCCATCCCCGCACCTACGCCCTCATCGAAAAAGAAGTCGCCCGCCTCACCACGCATCTTGCCCAGTATGAAACCATCAAGCGCTTCGCCCTCCTGGCTGACGATTTCACCTTCGACGCCGGCAGCCTGACCTTCACCATGAAACTAAAGCGCCGCGTAGTCGAGCAGCAATACTCCGACGCAATCGACAAACTCTACGCCGACGTAGCCGAACCCCGCCCCGTCGTCCTCGACTAATCCCTGCTTGTGACACAGCCATTCCTGGCTGTGCTCTTGGGTTCCTCTTGCCCTCGTAGGGCCCGCCTTCCAAGGCGGGCCGTTCTGCCAACTCCCGCAGCCGCCCGCCCCCCTCCTCAAAAATTCATACCCTTTCCTCTCCCTGGAACATCTCATCCCCAGAACCAATCCGAACTTGAGGAGGTCTTTCCATGGCAAAAGCAGCAACCGCAACTCTTCGTACCTTTCCGAGCAGCGTCGGTGTCCCCGACAGGAACCGCCAGGCTTTGATCGCGCTTCTCAATCTCCGCCTCGCAGACAGTGCCGACGTTCACAGCCAGGTCAAATGGGCTCACTGGAACGTCAAGGGCAAGGACTTCTACCAACTCCATCTGCTCTTCGATTCCGTCGCTACCCACCTCGAAGATCACATTGACACTATCGCGGAACGCATCTCCGCCCTCGGCGGCGTCGCCAACGGCACCGTCCGCGAATCCGCCGCAAAGTCCAGCATCCCCGAAGCCGATCTCTCCGCGTTCGACGGGCCTGACATGGTGAAATTCTTGGTTCACAACGTCGGCCACTACACCAACGCCCTGCGCACCGCCATCCAGGAAGCCGACGACCTCGAAGACGCCGTCACCGTCGACCTCTTCACCACCATCACCCGCGAAATGGACAAGGATCTCTGGTTCATCGAAGCCCACATCCAGGCCTGATGCGCCGCCGCAAGTAGCACAGGCTTCAGCCTGTGTCTTATCTTTCTTTTGCCTTTGTGGGGGCGGGGCTTGCCCCGACCTCTTGGGTTGCTCTTGCCTTTGTAGGGCCCGTCCGCCGCGGCGGACGGGCCGCTCTTACTTTGGAGTGCGGTGGCTCTGCCTTTATCTACCAACGAACTACGCCAGCCCCAATCCCAGCCCTGTGGCACAGCCACCGCTGCCCCATCCCGCGTATTTTGCGGGATGATTCCTGGCTGTGCTCTTACTTCACATCTTCTCCGGCGCCGTAATCCCCAAAAGCCCCAACGCTAGCACCAACTGTCGCTCCACCAATTCCGTTAAACTCAGCAGAAACGCCCGCTTCTCGACATCCGCTTCCGACAAAATATGGTGCTTGTGATAAAAATTATTAAAAGCCTGCGCCAACTGAAACGCGTACTTCGAAACAAACGCCGGCTCCTGCGCCCCAATCGCTGCGTCCACCGCATAGTCCAGCGATCCCGCCTGCAGTAGTACGGACCAGATGTCCTCATTACTCTTGTCGGCCAGAATTCTCGTGATGGCCCCTGAGGCCTCGGCAGTTCCTAATTTCAAGATTTCGGCTGCGCCCCTAATAACCTCATCGGAATCCATGTCTGGGGCGCGGTCCGCGTCTTTGCGCCATATCCCTCGCATGCGAACAATCGCGTATTGGCAATACGGCCCGGTTTCCCCCTCCGCGCTCAACGCATCTTCAAAATCAAAAGCAATAATCGTATTCCGCGTCACCTTGAGCAGGAAAAACCGCAGCGCCCCGACCGCCAGCGCATTCGCCGTCTTTTTTAGCTCAGCCCCCGCCATCTCCGCATGCTTCTGCAAAACCCGCGCTTCCGCTGCCGTCAGCATTCGCGTGATCAGGTCATCCGCCTTAACTCCGAACCCTTTTCTCCCGCTCACTTCAACGTAAGGCCTCTTCGCATCTTCCGCCGACAATTCGTAGCCCATCTCAGTAGCGCAGCGTGGCGTCAGCGCCACGATCTCATAATCAAAGTGAATCGAATTTTCCGCTGCCTTCGCATGCCCCAGCGCGCGCAATCCTTCCGCCACTACCTCCTGCAGGTAAGCCTGCCGCGCGTCAATAACGTTGTAAACTGCTTCGGCTCCGCCAAAATGTGGCGCACTCACTTCATTTGGCCCCGCAGTCGTGGCCCACAGTTCTTTCCCCTCCGGAGAATTCGGCCACCTGTGGTAATGAAAATCTTTTCCCAGCAATCCAAATTTCCAAAGCTGGTAAGCAATATCTTTCCCGACGTAAGTAACCGTCCCATTCGAACGGACAATAATCTTCGACTGGTCCTCTTCGTCAGAAGAAGTTGAGGAAGCTAAGGAGGAAGGGGAGGCAAAGGAGGTAAAGGATGTGCTCGCTCCGGCAGTTTCCTTAACGCCCTTAACTTCCTCACCTTCCTTTACCTCTTTTCCCCAGGGCATCACCCAGCAGCCCGCGTTCTTCCCGCTCGTCGCAAGTTGAATCGCCCCGCTCGCTTTCAATTTCTCAAACGCCGCATCCCAGAAATGAAGATGCAGAATTTCGCTCTCCCTCGCCAGCAGTTCGTAAAAAATGTCCAGCCGCGCCATCGTCAGCAAATGGAATCCCACCACGGCGTCGGCAATCACCGTCGCCATCTCTGCGGTTTCGCCCTCGCCCGCCTCGATCGCTTTCAGCGTCTCACCGCGCAGCCGCCCCGCGCGCACCTTGTCTTCTTCAAAATATTGCGTAGCCTTGGCGTAAAGGTCCCAACACAGGTAATCGAAGTTTTTCTGTGCCGCCAGCGCCTTCACCTCCGCCAGCGATTTCTTCTCCATCTGCTGAAACGCGATCACCACATCTGCCACCTGCACGCCCGTGTTGTCGATGTAATTCTGAACCGCTACATCGTTCCCGGTGTGCCGCAGCAACCGCACCATTGTGTCGCCCAGCACCGCATTCCGCAGATGCCCGATGTGCGCCGCCTTATTCGGATTGATGCTCGTGTGCTCGACGATTACTTTCTTACGCTCGCCACTCGCCACTCGCCACTCACCACTAACTTCCTTGCCCGCGCTCTCCCAAAACCAGGCCCGGTCAATATACGCATTCAAATATCCCGCACCCGCCACCTCCACCCGCGCAACGCCTTCGACCTTCGGCAGGGAATTGGCAATCTCCTGCGCAATTTGCCGCGGCGCCTTCTTCAGTCGCTTGGCCAGCTCAAAGCACACAGGCGACGCGGCCTCCCCCATCTCAAGCTTTGGCGGCCGCTCCAGCACCACCGAAAGTTCCACTCCATATTTTTCGCGGATATGTCCGGCAAGCGTTTCCCGCAGCCGCTTCAGAAGAGTTAGATACACGTTGCCTCTGTTCGAATGAATTAAGACCAGAAAAACTCAAGTATAGCAGGGCATATCGAGAGAAGTGGCCCGCGAGGAGACTCCGGACACTTGTCCCGACGCAGAATTCCACACCCTGAGAAATGAATGCAAGTGCGCCAGGAGCGAGTCCGGGTAAAATACCCGGCGGAGGCCACATGGCAAAATCACGGCGTGAATTCTTAACGGAAGCGGCGGTTGGGCTGGCAGGAGTGGCGGCAAGCGCGGCAGGTGTTGCGCCCGCGGAAGCGCAGGATCCCTCGCAACAACCGGCGGGCGCGCCACCCGCATTCGGCACCGGCCCCGGCGTTGGGCCGCAAGTTTCCGTCAACACCTTCACCGAAGCCGAAAAGCTCGTTCAAATCGAACTCACCAAGCCGCAACTCGAAATGGCCGCCACAAGCTGGCGCGGAAATCTTGCCTCCGTCTACGATCGTCGCACCGGCCCTCACAAATTGGACTTGCCTCCGTCAGTCGTCCCGTATTCCAGTTGGAACCCGGTCCTCCCCGGGCGCAAGGCCGGCCCCGACCGCGACCAGTTCGTCCGCACGAAAACCGATCCCGGCCCGCTCCCCAAGAACGAAGACGAAATCGCCTTCGCCCCCGTCACCCGCCTCTCGCGCTGGGTCGAGACGCGCCAAATCACTTCCGAGCGCCTCACGCAAATCTATTTGAAGCGTCTTGAGCAGTACAATCCGAAGCTCCGCTGCGTCATCACGCTCACCAAAGATTTGGCCCTCGCCCAGGCCAAGCAAGCCGACGCCGAAATCGCCGCCGGAAAATATCGCGGCTCCCTCCACGGCATTCCCTGGGGCGGAAAAGATTTGCTGGACACCGCGGGAATCCCCACCACTTATGGTGCGGAGCCATATCGCAATCGCATCCCAAAAGAAGACGCCGCCGTAGTAAAACGTTTGCACGCGGCAGGCGCGGTCCTTGTTGCAAAACTCAGCCTGGGCGCCCTGGCCCTCAACGACATCTGGTTCGGCGGCCAAACCGTAAATCCCTGGCTCCTTGAAGAAGGCGCTTCCGGTTCCAGCGCCGGGCCCGGCGCCGCAACCGCCGCGGGACTCGTAGGCTTTTCCATCGGCAGCGAAACCGGCGGCAGCATCGTTTCTCCCAGCATGCGCTGCGGCATTACCGGTTTGCGTCCAACCTACGGCCGTGTTCCCCGCACGGGCGCAATGACCCTCTGCTGGTCGCTCGACAAACTAGGGCCCATGACCCGCAGCGTGGAAGACGCTCTGCTCGTCCTGCAAGCCATCTCCGGTCCGGATCCCGGCGATTTGCAAAGCGTCCCCAGCAAACTCGACTACGATGCCAACGCCAGCGTGAAAGGTCTCCGCGTCGGCTATTTCCCAAAGTGGATGAAAGAACCGCCCGCCACTGACGTGGACCGCGCCGCGCTCGAAACCGTAAAAAAAGTCGGCATGGTTCCTGTGGAAGTTTCCATCCCAGACTGGCCCTACCAATGCCTGAATCTCATTCTCTTCGCCGAAGGCGCCGCCGCCTTTGAAGAACTCACACTAAGCGGCGAAGCCGATCAACTCAAAGTCCAGACCTACGACGCCTGGCCAAACCTCTTCCGCCAATCGCGCTTCCTGTCCGCCGTCGACTTCGTCCAGACCGACCGCCTGCGCCGCAGAGTCGCCGAAGAAATGGCCCGCGTCTTTTCCGAAGTGGACCTGCTCCTCGTTCCCTCGCTCCGCGACGAAATGCTTACCATCACCAATTTCACCGGACAGCCCTCGCTCACCATGCGCGCCGGTTTCGTCGAAGTCGCCGAAGCCCGCACCGATTGGGCCCCCGACCCCAGCCGCCCGCTGCCCAAATTTTCTCCGCCGCGCCGCGTCCCCCACGGCGTCACCCTCATCGGGCGGCTCTTCGAAGAAGGCACCCTCGGCCGCGCCGGTCTCGCTCTCGAACGCGCCTTCAACGTCGTCGCAGAGTACCCGCCTGGATTTTAGCTAAGTTCGCCGGTGAACTTGCATCGGTAGGCCGTTCTTCGGGCGCAACGTAACGCTGAAAAACGGTGTAACCACGGCCTTCGGCGCAAGCGTGAACCGATACCGCTGCGCAATCGTCGCCAGCAGCAGTGTCGCTTCCATCATCGCGAATCCCGCGCCAATACACACCCGCGGGCCTCCCCCAAAAGGGAAGTACGCAAACCGCGGGATGCGCCCCTTTCGAATCGGATCGTCGCGCCACCGCTCCGGGTCAAATCGCTCCGGATCAGGGAAAAATCGCGCGTCGCGTTGCGTAACCCACTGCATGATAAAAACGTTCGTCCCGGCCGGAATCCGGTATCCGCCCACCTCGAAATCCGCCAGTGCGCGTCGCCCGACTCCCCATGCCGGCGGATACAAGCGCATCGATTCCTTGATCACCATCTCCGTGTAGGGAAGTCGCGGCAAATCAGCCAGCGCCGGCGCCCGCCCGGCCAGCACCGAATCGAGTTCCACTGCCAGCGCCTTCTCCGCATCCGGATTTTGCGCCAACAGAAACCAGGTCCACGTCAGCGCGTTCGCCGTCGTTTCGTGGCCCGCGATGAATAGCGTCATCACTTCCTCGCGCAGTTGCTCGTCGCTCATTTGCGCGCCCTTTTCATCCCGCGCGTCAAGCAGCCGTTGCAGCAGGTCATTTGCCGGAGTCTTGCTCGTCCGGCGCTCCCGGATAATCGAGAGCACCACTTTGTCCAGCCGCTGCTTCGAACGCAGCAGTCGCGGCGTCTTCGGAATAGGAAACTTATCCGGCAACAGAAACGACATCGCCGCCTGTGTGAAAAACCGCTCCATCACCGCCGCCACTTCCTCGCCGATGGTCCGCGCCTCATGGCCAACTTTCGCGCCAAAAAGCGATTTCCCCACGATATCCAGAGTCAGCTCCGCCATTTCATGATGCAGGTCGCGGCTCTCGCCATCCTGCCAGCGCGACAAGTGCGCAGCCGCGGAGTCGGCCATAATCTCCGCATACACCGCGATGTTTTCATGGCGAAACGCGGGCTGAATCAGCTGCCGCTGCGCCTGCCAGGAAGCGCCTTCGTTGGTCAGCAATCCGTTACCCAGAAAAAATTTCAGCGCCCCATAATCACGCGATTTGTGAAAATTCGCCGCATTGCGAACAAGCACGGCTTCAATGTGGTCCGGGTGCGTCAGTTGGCACATCGGAACATGCAGAAAGCGGTAGCAGACGATGTCGCCGTATTCGCGGGCACACCGCTCCGAATGGCCCGGCCAGTTGCGCGCCAGCTCTCTCGCGCTCCCCAGAAAAAAATTCCCCTTCGGTCCCGGGGGCGAGGGAAGTTGTGGAGACATCGCCGCGTGTGCCATCCACAGAGTGTATCCCTTTGCGCCACGCGAGAGAACCGTCCGCAATCGGACACGGCGCGATTCTTCGTTTATAATTCGCTCCAGCATTTCGGTCGACTCATGGCCGAACTCATATTCATAAAAATTGGCAGGGAACCGTATCGCCGACTCGGCGAGGGGAGATTTGGATGATCCGCAGCGCTACGCAAGTCAGGGTTTTGATGAGATTTCTGGCAACAGTAATTTGCGGCGTTGTGTTAGCCGTTTCCGCGCAGTCGCCAGTCGCAGCGCAGCAGAACGGCAACGCCACTCTTCCCAGCGAAACGCCCGCCCATTTTCAGCCAGTCGCCAAAGACTTCGACTTCGAGCGCCGCGAAGTCATGATCCCCATGCGCGATGGCGTAAAGCTCCACACCGTGATTGTCGTCCCCAGAGGCGCCAAGAACGCCCCAATCCTCCTCACCCGCACCCCGTACAACGCCGACGAACAGGTCAGCCACCACGCCAGTTCCCATCTCGGCCCCGTCCTATGGGGCTACGACAACGCCACCGAAGTCATCGTCGAAGACGGCTACATCCGCGTCATTCAGGACGTCCGCGGCAAATACAACTCCGAAGGCGATTACGTAATGACCCGCCCGCTCCACGGCCCGCTGAATCCTTCACCGGTCGACCACTCCACTGACACCTACGACACCATCGACTGGCTAGTCAAAAACATTCCCGAAACCAATGGCAAAGTCGGCATCCTCGGAATTTCCTACGACGGCTTCACTCCACTCATGGCGCTCGTCAATCCGCATCCCGCGCTGAAAGTCGCCGTCCCAATGAATCCGATGGTCGACGGCTGGATGGGCGACGACTGGTTCCACAACGGTGCCTTCCGGCAGCAAAACCTGCCCTACATCTACGACCAGGAAGCCACTCGCAAGAACGAAGAGAAATGGTGGTCCGGCGTCCATGACGACTACGATCTTTATATGCGCGCAGGTTCGGCCGGCGAACTCGGCCGCCAGCACGGCATGGAGCAACTCGGCTTCTGGAAAAAACTGATCGAGCATCCTAGCTACGATTCCTGGTGGCAGCAGCAGGCGATGGACAAAATCCTCGCCGCCCAGCCGCTGAAAGTTCCCACCATGATTGTCGACAGCCTGTGGGACCAGGAAGATATCTACGGCGCTCCCGCGCTCTACAAAGCCCTCAAGCCCAAGGACACCGCCAACGACAAAGTCTTCCTCGTCCTCGGCCCCTGGCACCACGGCCAGGAAATTGAAGACGCCAGCACTCTCGGCGCTCTTCACTTCAACAGCGACACCGGCCTCTACTTCCGCCAGGAAATCTTGCGCCCATTCCTTGCGCGTTACCTGAAAGACGGCGCCCCGCAATCCGACGTCGCGCCCGTCAACGCCTTTGAAACTGGCACCAACCGCTGGCTCAAACTAAACAGTTGGCCGTCCGGATGCCCTTCCGGCTGCAGCGTCAAACCCACGCCTATCTATCTTTCCGCCGGCCTGAAACTAGGTTTTTCCGCCCCCGCAAAGGAAGACGCCGCTTACGACGAATACATTTCCAATCCCGCCAAGCCCGTCCCCTTCCGTGCGCGCCCGATTCAGCCCGTCGGCTACGACAACGGCATGACCTGGCCAGAATGGCTCGTCGACGATCAACGCGAAGCCTCCGGTCGCCCCGACGTGCTCACCTTCATCTCCGACGAGCTAAAAGAGCCGCTAAAAATCAGCGGCCAGCCCATCGCCAATCTTGTCGCCTCCACCACCGGCACCGATTCCGACTGGGTCGTCAAACTAATCGACGTCTATCCCGACGAAGTCGCCGGCCAGCCCAACATGGGCGGCTACGAACTCATGGTCGCCGCGGACATCTTCCGCGGCCGCTATCGCGAAGGCTTCGAAAATCCGAAATCCATCCCGCGCGACACGCCCCTCGTCTACCGCTTCGCGCTCCCCACCGCGAATCACGTCTTCCTGCCCGGACACAAAGTAATGGTCCAGGTGCAGTCAAGCTGGTTCCCCCTTTACGACCGCAATCCGCAAACCTTCGTCCCCAACATTTTCTGGGCCAAGCCCGACGACTACCGCAAAGCCACCCAGCGCGTCTACCACACTCCCACCCAATCCAGCTTCATCGAACTACCAGTGGCCACCAAATAAAAGTGGCACAGCCATTCCTGGCTGTGCTCCTGGGTTGCTCTTTCCTTGTAGGGGCGACGCTTGCCCCGCCCTCTTGGTTTTGCATTTTCCGACTCTGTCATCCCGACCGGAGTGGCCGGTTTTTTCTTCCGCGCCGAATTTTGGCGCGCCGGCCACGGAGCGGAGGGACCGAGGCAAGATCAAAACATTTCGAGGTCTTGATGCGCATCGGCCTGCTTCAACTCAAATCTGCTGCCCCTTCCACTTTCCCCTCCGGAACAACAATATCCCCGCCAAAGCAATCGCGCATTCCGCCACCACGATCGAAACATACACCCCCTTCGCCTGCCACCCCACGCGAAGCGCCAAAAAATAAGCCAAGGGAATCTCCAGCAACCAAAACCCAAAAAAATTCACCACCGTCGGCGTCACAGTGTCTCCCGCCCCATTAAACGCCTGCAACATCACCATCCCGTACGCGTACCCAATGTTCCCATAACTCAAAATCCGCAAGCACGAAGCTGCCAACGGCACGACCTCCGGATCCTGCGTAAACAGCCGCACGACGGGTGTTGCGTAAATCAAAAAGAACACTCCAATCACGCCCAGAAAAATCATGTTGTAAAACCCGGTCCGCCAGACGGAAATCTCCGCCCGCTCCGGTTGCCGCGCCCCCAGGTTCTGCCCCACCAACGTAGCCGCCGAATTGCTCAGCCCCCACGATGGCATCAAGATAAAAATCAAAATGCGAATCGCGATGGTGTACCCCGCCAGTGCCGCCGATCCAAACACGCTGATAATCCTCACCAGCCCGATCCAACTCGTATGCGCAATCGCAAACTGCAGAATCCCTGTGAGCGAAACGCGCACAAGCCGAAACAACACCTGAAAGTCCACGCGAAGTTGCGAACGAAGAATCCGGATCCGCTCCGTCCCGCGCAGCAGTCGGTAAAACTGATACAGCACCCCGATGCTTCGCCCAGTAAACGTTGCCACCGCCGCACCCGTCACGCCGAGCTTCGGAAACGGGCCAATCCCAAAAATAAAGCACGGATCCAGAATCAGGTTAATGATGTTCGACACCCACAGCAACCGCATCGCAACCGCCGCATCACCCGCGCCACGGAAAATAGCGTTGTTCAAAAACAACAGCAGCACCACACCGCTTCCGCCCAGCGCAATTCGCGCGTAGCCGCTTCCCGTCGCCACAATCGCCGGCGAAGCTCCCATCAACCGCAGCAGATCGCCCCCATAAAACCAGCACGGAATGCCGATAATTGCCGACACGCCGAATCCCAAAAAGATTGCCTGCGCTCCCGCCACAGCCGCGCCCTGCGGATCTTTTTCTCCAATCCGCCGTGCCACCATCGCCGTCGTCGAAAGACTCAGCCCCAATCCCACCGCAAACACCAGGCTCAGCAGCGATTCCGTCAATCCAACCGTCGCCACTGCATCGGCGCCAAGCCGCCCCACCCAGAAAACGTCCACCACCGCAAACAGCGATTCCAGCACCATCTCCAGCACCATCGGAATGGCCAGTAGAAGAATCGCGCGATTCAAGCTCCCGGTCGTGAAGTCCTGATGCGATCCGCGAATCGCTTCGCGGATCGAACTCCACAACCCGGGTTGAACTCCCACGGTCGCCTCAGCGGCCGGTGGTTGATAATCCTGTACCGACATGGATACCTGCACGGTCTGCGCAAACGCGGCTTAAAACGCCAGCGCCGGCGCGGAAAATGGTTAGTAGAAAACGGGAAAACGAGGGTTCCGCAGGCGATGCGGCTTTAGAGGACGGCGACCATTCGTGCGATGAACATTGTTCGATCCTTGCGGCGCTCTTCGCACGCGCCTTGAAATAGACTGCTCGTAAAGTCAGTATACATAGGCGGCCGTAGCCCTTCCAGCAAAACTTGGCGGGTGGCCAGAAGCCATTGGATGAATGGTCTTCGGGGGGTCGGAGCTTTGTCTCAGAATCCCCTATAGCGCGATGGTCATCCCGAATCCCCGCGGTTTTGGTGGGGTGAGGGATCTGCTTTTCGTTCTTTGACTACCATTCCGCAAGGATGTCAACAGAGTCAGATAAATTCTAGTCTGGATCCAAAGGAGCTCGGGTGCACAACTTTGACGTGATTGTTTTGGGAGGCGGCGCCGCTGGGCTCCTGTGCGCCATCGAAGCAGGAAAACGCGGCCGCCGCGTCGTGCTCCTCGAGCGCGCCGAAAAAATCGGTAAAAAGATCCTGATCTCCGGCGGCGGCCGCTGCAACTTCACAAATCTCCACTGCCAGCCGAAACACTTTCTCTCCGAAAATCCTCACTTCGCCAAGTCGGCCCTCGCTCGTTACACACCCGCCGATTTCATCGCCCTCGTCGAAAAACACCGTATCTCTTACCACGAAAAAACTCTCGGCCAGCTCTTCTGCGACAATTCCGCCACCCAAATCATCACCATGCTCGAATCCGAGTGCCGCGCCGCCAACGTAAAAATCGTGGTCAACGCCAACATTCACGACGTCCGCCGCGACACCGCCTTTAGCGTCCGTACCGACGCAACCGAATACCGCGCCCCCGCCCTCGTCGTCGCTACCGGCGGAATTTCCATCCCCAAAATGGGCGCCACCGGTTTCGGCTACGACCTCGCCCGCCAGTTCGGCTTGAACATCGCGCAAACCCGCCCCGCCCTCGTCCCTCTCGTCTTTCACCCGGCCGACCGCAAACGCTACAGCGACCTCGCCGGCGTCTCCACCGAAGTGATTGCCTCAGCTGGGAAGTCCGCCTTCCGCGAAAAAATGCTGTTCACCCATCGCGGTCTGAGCGGTCCCGCAATCTTGCAGGCCTCCAGCTATTGGAAAGAAGGTGAGGCATTGCAGATCGATCTAGCCCCCGGCCGCGAAGCCACCCAAAAAATTCGCGAAGCTGGCACGCGAACCGCATCCGTGGCGGAAAAAGCTCTCCACGAATTCCTCCCGAACCGCCTAGCCGAACGCTGGCTCCAGTTTCATCCGCCAAAAGCCTGGACCAACCTCGCTCTCGACAATTTTGAAAGGGAATTGCACGCGTGGAGCATCCGTCCAGCCGGAACAGAAGGCTACGAAAAAGCCGAAGTCACCGCCGGTGGAGTCGACACCGCAGAACTCTCCAGCAAAACCATGGAATCCCGCAAAGTCCCCAACCTCTTCTTCATCGGCGAAGTCGTCGACGTCACCGGCCACCTCGGCGGCTTCAATTTCCAGTGGGCCTGGGCCTCCGCCGCAGCCGCAGGCCGCGCGCTCTAAAGTTTGACTACAATGGACGGTGGCCGATAGTATCAATTCAGGTTCGCAGAAATGAAATACGCTTATTTCGACTGTTTTAGTGGCATCAGCGGGGATATGACCCTTGGCGCACTGCTGGATGCGGGTGTGCCTCTCGAACAGTTGCGCCACGACTTACAGGGCCTGAAAGTCCCAGGCTGGGAACTAACCACCGAAAAAGTCTGGAAAAACGGCATGGCCGCCACCTACGCTAAAGTACGGTCACAAGACACCACCACGCATCGCTCGCTCAGCACAATCCTCGGCCTCATCGAAAAATCCACTCTTGCTCCCAGCGCGAAAGATCGCGCCGCCGCCATCTTCACCAAACTGGGCCAAGCCGAAGCCGCCGTCCACGACGTTCCCCTCGAAAAAATTCATTTCCACGAAGTCGGCGCCATCGACGCCATCGTTGACATCGTCGGCGCCTGCATCGGCTTCAACGCACTCGGAATCGAATCCTTCGCCTGCTCCGCGCTCAACGTCGGCGGCGGCACCGCCAAAATGGCCCACGGCGTCTTGCCCGTTCCAGCCCCAGCCACCGCGCGCCTGCTCCTTGGCATGCCCACCTACTCCAACGGCGTCCAAAAGGAGTTGGTCACGCCCACGGGCGCAGCCATCGTCGCCACTCTTTGCTCCTCCTTCGGGCCTCAACCGCCAATGACCGTCAGCGCCATCGGCTACGGCGCGGGAACTGCCGATCTTGAAGGCCAGCCCAACGTCCTCCGCCTCATGGTCGGCGAAGCCGCCGAAAAACATGTCGCAGCTGAATCCGAAACCATCCGCGTTCTCGAAGCCAATCTCGACGACATGAACCCGCAAATCTACGGCTACTTCCTCGAAAAGGCCCTCGCCGCTGGCGCTCTCGACGTTTTCGCCACTCCGGTGCAAATGAAAAAGAACCGCCCCGGCATGCTCGTCACCGTCCTCTGCAAACCGGAGGACGAACCCCAATTCCACGAAATGCTCTTCGCGGAGACAACCACTCTCGGCGTTCGCTGCCATACCGCCGAACGCCGCGTCCTCGCCCGCCAGTGGGAAACGGTTCACACCGCCTTCGGTGAGGTCCGCATCAAAGTGGCCCGGCTCAACGGCCACATCAGCCAGGCTTCGCCGGAATTCGAGGATTGCCGTAAACTGGCAGAAGCGAAAAACGTGCCGTTGCAGCGGGTGATGGAAGCGGCCCTCCGCGAGTGGAACTCCCGCGGTTGACGTTCACCCGAATCGGTTTCACCGCGCAGCTGAAATAGTTCACAGAGAAGAGCGGAATGCCTGAGAAAAAAGAAAAATTCTATCTGACGACGCCCATTTACTACACCAACGGGCTCCCGCACATTGGCCACACCTACACCACCGTCGTCGCCGACGTGGTTCGCCGCTACAAGCGCATGCGCGGCTACGACGTCGTGATGACCACCGGCACCGATGAGCATGGCGTCAACGTCGAACGCGCCGCCCAAAAAGCCGGCGTGCCCGAATCCGAATACGTCGCCAAGATGGCCGACGCATGGCGCGCCCTGTGGGACGAACTCGGCATTCCCGCCGACGAATTCGTCCGCACCACCGATCTGAAGCACGTCCGCACCGTTCAGTGGCTCTTCAAGCTCTGCAAGGAAAACGGCTACGTCTACAAAGGCCATTACACCGGCCAATACTGCATCTACGATAACGCCTTTGTGAACGACGCGAAGCCCGGCGACAATTGCCCCGATTGCGGCCGCCCACTCGAAACCATCACCGAGGAAAACTATTTCTTCAAGCTCTCCTCCTTTCAAAAGCCCTTGCTCGACTTTTACAAAAAGAATCCCAGCTTCATCCAACCCGATACTCGGCGCAACGAAATCATCAGCTTCGTCGAAGGCGGCTTGAGAGATCTCAGCATCACGCGCACCACCATCCGCTGGGGCATTCCCGTTCCCGGCGAAGAGCCGCACGTCTTCTACGTCTGGTTCGACGCCCTCACCGCTTATCTCAGCGCCGTCGGTGGCCCCGAATACGAAAAGCGCGGCTATTGGCCCGCCGATCTGCACCTCGTCGGCAAAGATATCATCCGTTTTCACACCGTCTATTGGCCCGCGTTCCTGATGGCCGCGATGCTCCCGGCTCCCAAACAAGTCTGGGCCCACGGCTGGTTCCTGATGGACACCGCCAAAATGAGCAAGTCCAAAGGCAACGTCGTCCTCCCACGTCCCATCGTCAACATGCTCGGAATGGACGCGCTCCGTTATTTCCTCTTGCGCGACGTCGTCTTTGGCCAGGACGGCAATTTCAGCTACGACGCCCTCGTAACTCGCTACAACAGCGACCTCGCCAACGGCCTCGGCAATCTCGCCAGCCGCACCGCCGCGCTCATCGAAAAAAACTTCGCCGGCAAAATTCCCAAGCCCGATGCGCTGAAACCGCAGGACGAGGTTCTGGCCAAGGAAGCTCAGGCCGCCATCGGCGAAGTCCTCGAGAATTTTGACAAACTCAGCTTCGCTCGCGCCCTTGAAACCATCTGGACCGTCATCGCCGCCGCCGACAAATATCTCACCAGCGAACAGCCCTGGGCCCTCGGCAATTCCGAAGCGGAACAATCCCGCAAGTCCACCGTCCTCTGGACGACCGCCGAACTTCTCCGCATCGTCAGCGCGCTCGCATTTCCGGTTCTCCCGGACAGCGCCGCCAAAGTCTGGACGCTCCTCGGCCAATCCGATGCGCTAGGCAAATTCGAATTGGACGGATTGCGCTGGGGGCAGTTGGCAGTCGGCACGTCTCTTGGCAAATCTCAGACCTTGTTCCCACGCGTGGACAAAACCGAAGCGATAGAGAGGATCGAAGCAATGGCAAACGAAGAACTGAATCCAACACCAGCAATACCCGCACCGGCGGCAAGCGCTCCAACCGCCACCGGCACATCCGCAGCGGCAGCCGCCGCCCCGGCCGTCTCCGACAAAATCGGCATCGAGGATTTCGCCAAGGTCGAAATGCGCGTAGGCCAGATCAAAACCGCCGAGCGCATCGTCGGCGCCGACAAACTCCTCAAGCTCACCGTCGACATCGGCACCGAAATCCGCCAGATCTGTGCCGGCATCGCCCAATACTACGAACCCGAATCCCTGATCGGCCGCAAAGTAGCGGTAGTCGTCAACCTCGCTCCGCGCAAACTCCGCGGCGTAGAATCCAACGGCATGATCGTAGCCGCCTCTGTAGGCCCCGAAGGCCGCCCCGTGCTAACCGGCTTCCACGAAGAAGTAGAAGTCGGCGCCCGCCTGAAATAATTTTGAGTGCGGGAGCAAAGCTCCCGCTTTTAGCAGTAATGTTCATCGAACATGTAGGGCCCGCCTTCTGTGGCGGGCCGCTTTCACCGCAAAATGATCGAACTCATCGACTCCCACGCCCACATCGACGGTCCCCAATTCGCCGACGACCGCGAAGTCATGCTCGCCCGCGCCCGCGCCGCGGGCGTCTCCACCATCCTCGCCATCGGCACCGGTCCAGGCCCTGAAAAACTCGACGCCGCTCTCCCCTTCGCCGAAGCCCACGACTGGATCTACACCACCGTAGGCATCCACCCCCACGACGCCAAAGAAGTCACTCCCGCTCATCTCGAAACTCTCGCCGCCCTCGCCAAACATCCCAAAGTAATCGCCTGGGGCGAAATCGGCCTCGACTATTTCTACGACCACTCCCCGCGCGATGTCCAGGAGCGCGTCTTCCGCCAGCAAATGGACCTGGCTCGCGCCGCGAAACTCCCCATCATCACCCACTGCCGCGACGCCTGGGACGATTGCCTCCGCATCCTTGGAGACGTCTGGAAGCCCACCGGCCTCGGCGGCATCCTCCACTGTTTCACTAGCACTCTCGATCACGCCCAAAAAGGCCTCGACATGGGCTTCCTCGTCTCCTTCACCGGAAACATCTCCTACCCGAAGGCGCAAAGCATCCGTGACGTCGCGAAAGCTTTGCCCCTTTCAAACATTTTGATCGAAACCGACTCTCCCTACCTTGCCCCACAGCCCCATCGTGGCAAACGCAATGAGCCCGCCTACGTTCTCGAGGTAGCAAAGGCGCTCGCGAATGTGAGAGACTTGGAGCTATCAGAAATTGCCGCCAAAACCACGGAGACTTTCCGGAGGTTTTTTCGGCTGACCCGGCCGGACGCGTCCACGGCCGAGGTGTCCCGCTGACAAGGGGCGCGTCCGGAGAACGCACATCGCTTTACTGACCGTCAAAGAGATTTTTGAACTGGTTCGGGATGACCTCGTGAAGGTCGAACAGGAACTCTCGCGCCAGAGCGCCTCCGCCTACCAGCCCGTCTCCGAAATCACCAGCTATCTCCTCGGCGGGGGAGGGAAGCGTCTCCGCCCCGCGTTGCTCCTGCTCGCCCATGGCTACGCTGCCGGAAGCGAAGGCGATGCCCGTAGCGCCATCAAGCTCGCCGCCGTCGTCGAACTCCTCCACAGCGCCACTCTCATTCACGACGATGTCATCGACAGCGCCGATACCCGCCGCGGCCGGCCCTCCGCCAATTCCCGCTGGGGCAATCACCGCAGCGTGCTCTCCGGCGACTGGCTCTACATGCAGTCTTTTCACATCGCCCTGCAGGAACGCAATTTCCACGTCCTCGATATCCTGATCGATCTCACCCAGAAAATGGTCGAAGGCGAGCTCCTGCAACTTGAAAAAATCGGCCGCATCGACGTCTCCGAAGACGAGGCCCTGAAACTTTCCACCTACAAAACCGCCTGCCTCTTCAGCGGTTGCGCCCGCCTCGGCGGAGTCCTTGGTGGCCTCGACGAAGAGCACGAAACCGCGCTCGCCGACTACGGCCGCTATTCCGGCCTGGCGTTCCAGCTAGTCGACGATCTCTTGGATTTCACCGCCTCCAGCGAACAACTCGGCAAGCCAGTGCTAAGCGATCTGAAAGAAGGCAAAGTCACCCTTCCACTGATCTACGCCATGGAAAACGGTCACAGCGAAGCCCGCGAAATGGTGGCTCGCGTCCTCGAAGAAAAAGAGTTCGACTCCGTGCAGCCCGAAACCCTGGTGGCCTTCGTTCGCGATTCCGGTGCCCTCGACCGCACCCGCAACCTCGCTCTTGATTACGCCGTCCGCGCCAAAGCCTGCCTCAACGGCACCGGCTTCTCCGAGTACGCCCGCGCCCTCCAAACCCTCCCCGACTTCATCCTCGACCGCGAATACTAATTTTGAGTGCGGAAGCTCAGCTTCCGCTTTTACGAACTCGACCCTGCCATCTGACACAACACCATCGACCTGTCATCCTCAGCTTCCGACAAGGTCCGGTTTTGGGACTCCGGTGATTTTTACCGGAGATGCGCGAAGGACCTCAACCTCAAATATCTCCACCGTAATCTCACCGCGCAACTCTCAAGAGCAATTCCAGCAGCTCAGCTGTCACTCCCCAAACTCACCAGAATAATCCAGGACTAGCGAATCATTTCTGGCTGTGTTGATATGATTCCATGCTGCCCTTCAAACTCGTCTACCACGAGCGCTACGACCTCAACCTCGGCGCCCACGTTTTCCCTTCCGAAAAATTTCGCCTGATTCACGACAAACTCCTCAACGACGGCCTCGCCCAGGCAGACGACTTTCTCCGCCCGGAACCCGCCAGCGACGCCGACATCCGCCGCGTCCACACCGAAGACTGGGTCCAGAAACTCAAAACCGGCACGCTCACAGCCAGCGAGCAAATGAAACTCGAAGTCCCCTACTCCCCCGAACTCGTCCGCGCCTTCTGGCTCGCCGCCGGCGGCACAGTCGCAGCCGCCGAATCCGCCCTTCAAGATGGCTTCGGCTGCAACATCGGCGGTGGCTTTCACCACGCCTACCCCGGCCACGGCGAAGGCTTCTGCGCCATCCACGATGTAGCCGTAGCCATCCGCACCATGCAGGCCCGCAATAAAATCAGCCGCGCCATGGTCGTGGACACGGACGTCCACCACGGCAACGGCACCGCCGCCATCTTCGGCAAAGACGATTCCGTCTTCACCCTCTCCATCCATCAACTCAACAACTACCCCGCTCACAAACCGCATTCCTCGCTAGATCTGAATCTCGAAGATGGCGTCGCCGACGAAGAATATCTAGCCACGCTCCTGCCCGCGGTAAAGAAATCCATCGAATCCTTCCACCCGGACATGCTCTTCTACGTTGGTGGCGCGGACCCCTATCGCGAAGATCAACTAGGCGGCCTCGATTTAAGTATGGAAGGTTTGCGAAGGCGCGACGCCGGCGTTTTCGCCGAAGCCCGCCGCAAAAATATTCCGGTAGTCACAACGTTAGCCGGCGGCTACGCCCGCCGTCTGGCCGACACAATCCAAATCCACGTAAACACAATCCTCGCCGCCAAACAAATAGCCGAACAACAGTAACGGCCACTTTCAAGTGGCCCCTTTTGCCTTTGTAGGGAGGCTTGCCCCGCCCTCCTGCTTTACTCTTGGCCGTGTAGCGGCCGCCTTCCGAGGTGCGTATTTTGCACCCCGGATGGTTTTACGGGGCGGGCGCTTTTTTGACGCAGGCTGATAGCTACAGCCAACGTCTTCTACTGAGCAATCGCTGGCGCCATCACTTCCCCCGCGTGCAACGTCCTCTCAATCGCCCCAATCAATGTCTCCTCCGGCCCTTCCGGATCAAACCCTTCCGCCCGGTATGCAATCTTTCCCGCCCGGTCCAGAATCAACGTCGTCGGAAACGAGTTAACCTGCAGCAAACGGTCTAGCCCATCCGCAAACAGCACACTGCTCTTCGGCTTCTCTTCCGCCAGATAAGGCCCCACCAGCGTCTCATCCTCGTCGCAGTTCACCTCAAGGAACACCACGTCCTTCTCCTGCCCGGCAAACCTCCGCGCCACCTTCTCAAAGTGCGGCTCCCATTCGCGGCAAGGCCCGCACCAGGTCGTCCAGAAATTCATTACGAGCACTTTCTCTTTTGTCGCCGCAAGCGAATACGGTATTCCATCCGTCGCCCGGCGTAGCACAAACTCCGACGGTTCTTTCAATCCCAGGTTGCGCACTGGCTTGGGCCCGGCCGACGCAGAAGCATTCTCGTCATACGTCCGCAACAAATATTCCCCGAGCCCGTCTTCCGATCCGTGTGCCAGCCGCCATGCATTTCCCAGTTTTTTCCTCAACTCCGCGCGCGAAGTCCCCGCCGCCGTTCCATCCGCCAGCGCAAACGCCAGCGCGTACTCATGAATCGCCCCGGCCAGGTCTTTTCGCAACTCAGCCAATTCTCCCAGGCGCTCCGCCGCACCCGCCCCCGGCGCACGGCGGAAACTCTCTTCAAAATCCTTCTGGGCGTCCTGCACCTCATTCAGCTTCTGGTGCAAGCGTCCGCGCACCAGAAAGATCGCCGCGGCATCCCGCTGCTTGTCTTTTTCAAACTGTTCATTCGAAACGCGCGGAGACTTATTGTTCGACGATTCGCGCCCAATCAATTCAATCACCCGCGTGCAGTAATTCGTCGCCCGCCGCCACCCCGCCGCGTCACCATACCGTTCCAGCAACTGTACCGAAAGCAGGTTGGTCGAAAGATCTCCGGGGTCCAGCGCCACCATCCGCTCCGCATATTCCGTCGCCGTAGAGAAATCGCGAAGTTGCAGGCTCGATTCCACAATTGCCCGGTAAATCTGCGGCCGCTGCGCCGATTGCGGATATTTCTTCAGGTGCTCCAGCAGGTTGTGCATCAGCGCGGCCCGGTCGTTGCTCGCTTGCTCAATCGCCTTCTGCAAGTCCTGCTGCTCAAGCGCGGCCGCCGTCGCCGCTGCCTGCTTGGCTCCGCCAGACTTTGCCACAGGTGCGGGAACCGGCGCAGGTGCAGTCGCAGGCGCAGTTTGCCCCGCGTCTGGCTTCTCCTGCGCCCAAGCAAACTCCATGCCCACCCACGCGAGCACAACCATCCCCACAAAGATTCTAGGTAGTTTCGACCGAAAGGAATTCACAACGCCATTGTACAAGGGAATCAAAAAGAAGTAGCTATAGCGGCCACCTTCAGGTGGCCCTCTCTTAATTCTTCAATGTAGCGCTGGCTTTCAAGCCAGCTCTTGGGTTCTCCGACTTTTGTAGGGCCCGCCGTCTGCGGCGGCGTTCTTCGTCACTAACTTAAACTAACCAACCATCACGACCCGCTCGAAACATTCACACTCCCCGAAACCGTATGCACTTCCACTCGCCCCGCCGAACTCCCAATATGCGCCCGCAGCGAATGCTTGTTCTGCTCCTCCAGAATCACCGGGATACTGGTCCGAATGTCACCCGAAGTGGATTCCGCCGAAAGCAGAAAACTCGCATTCGACGGCACACGCAGCTCCACCGATCCCGAGATCGTCTTCAACTCCCACAACCGGCTGGCCCCCGGATTTCCCGAAACCTGAATGGACCCGGAAATTGCGTGCACCTTCAAATCGTTATTCGCCCCAAGTACATCAATCGATCCGCTCGCCGTCGATGCATCCACGCGGTCGCCCGGGTGCTGAATCCGAATCGATCCAGAAGCCGCGGTAACCTTCAACTCCCCCTTCACATCCGCCACCCGTGTGTCGCCCGACGCGCTGGACACCCGCAAAGTTCCCTCGATCCCAGACACATCAATCGACCCGCTCGCTGCATTCACCTGCGTATCGCGCTCCACGCGATACACGTGCACATACCCCGAAGCCGAACTCGCCTTCACCGGCCCCTTCACGTTATCAATCGTGATCCCGCCCGAAGCCACGCCCGCGTCAATTTCCGTGTCATGCGGCACTTCCACCTGGTAATCGATCGTCACATTCTTCAGCCACGAAGAATTCTTACCGATCCGAATCGTGCTTCCGCTCTGTTCCAGTGGCGGGTTCGCGGCCACTTCTTCAACGCTCTTCGCGGAGCCACCGAAGAGCGACCACCCGCCCGGCGAAACCTTCCCATGCACGTGAACCGTGCCGTCAGAACTTCCTCGAATCTCAACGCTACCCGACCCGTTGCTCAACTCGATGCGCACCGGGGCAGTCACAGTGAAAGTTCGGTCAAAAGTGGCAGTCTCCGCTGCAAAGGCGGGCAGGGCAAAAGCGGTGAGGGCTGTAAGCAGAAGTGCTTTGGAAAGGATGGTGACGTGGCGTTGAATCATAGGATCAATGCGCCCGGCGAACCAGGCCCTCCTGGTAAAAGATACGCAGTTCCGGGCTAGGATGTTCCGGCTGTTTTGGAGAGGGTCTCGTTTAGCGACCCCTGTCGGTAACCCTCTAAATCTAAAGCCACATACGCAAATCCAGCCGACTTCAACGCCTGCGCCATCGCCGTAGCCATCACGGGGTCCAGCGCTCGTGGCAGCTCATCGGGAGCCAATTCCACCCGTGCCAGCTTATCGTGCAGCCGCACCCGGAACTGCCGAAACCCCAGCTCACGCAAGGCCGCCTCTCCCCGCTCTACCAGCGACAATCGCTCCGCCGTAACCTCCGTGCCGTAAGGTAGCCGCGACGACAGGCACGCCGACGCCGGCCTATCCCAGCAGGGAAGCCCCGCCCGCTTCGCCAGAAATCGTATCTCCGCCTTGTGCAGCTTCGCTTCCAGCAGGGGAGTTAGCACCCTGTGCTCCGCCGCCGCTTGATGCCCCGGCCGGAAATCCGAAGTGTCGTCGGCGTTCACTCCATACGCCACAGCCGCAAACTCGAGCTGCTTCGCCAAACCATCAAGCACCGAAAAAAGCTCGTCCTTGCAGTAGTAGCACCGGTCCGCCGCATTCGCCCGATACGCCGGATTTTCCATCTCGTGCGTCGCAACAAATTCGTGCCGCACTCCTGTCGCCTTCAGAAAAATCTCCACCTGCTCCCGGTCATAAGCCGAATAACTTTCCGAAAGCGCCGTAACCGAAAGCGCCTTCCCTCCCAGCGCCCGCTGCGCCGCCCACGCCAGATACGCGGAATCCGTCCCGCCCGAAAGCGCCACAATCACTGAACGCAACTCACGCAGTCGCGCCAAAAGCCCGCGCTCTTTCTCCTCGGCCAACTCCGCCGACCCCTCTCCCATCCGTATATTCACCAAACTTCCCATCTCGCTCCTCCCTCCCTTCCACATCCTTCCTCTCAACGCTTTCTGCGCCCGGCGTTTACCCCGACCCGGTCGCGGCGTTAACTCTTTCCTTCTTTTTCGCCTCTGTCTACTCTGTGGCGCCTCTGTGTCTCTGTGCGAACTCTTGCTTTCTCTTTCTTACTTAAAATCCAACAAAACTTCCACCGTCCCCTTCGCCGGATCCGTCTGCAAAAAATGCCCCACGGTGTCGTAATGCACCGGCAACTCCTTGAATATCGTCTCGCGGTGAGATTCCAGCCGGAACAAAAAATCCTCAAACACCTTCTTATCGAACAGGTCCCCGGGCTTCATGCTCCACGCTTCCTGGATCTTCCGTTCCCCCGCCAGCGACATTCCCGATATTGTCATGGACCCATACCGGTACACCTTCCCCTCCACAATCGAAACCTCATACGACGTCGTGTGCCCCGCGTCATCATAGGTCGCCAGCGGCGTTACCTTTGCCTCCAGAAATCCCCGCTGGCCGTACTCCTCCCGCACCCGCTCCCACCCGCCTTCAATCGCCTGTCCGTTCGCCACATCGCCGGTCTTCAATCCCATCGTGTTCGTCAGGGTGATCGACGAAATCGCCGCATTCCCCTTCCAGTCCACGCCCTTCCACCTGTAAATCGTCCCCGGCACGCACGGCACATAAACCGGAATCTGGTCTGCCAGTTTCTGCTGATTCGGATCCCCGGACAGCCGCACTTCCGCCGGGCCGATTTGTGCCTGCAAGAATCCCTGCTGCTGATAAATAGGCCGAATCTGCTCCGCCAGGAAAACATTAATCGTCATCCGCGAATAAGGATGTCCCGCAATCTCCGCAATATGCGCCCGCACAGCCAGGTCTTCCGTCAACTTTGGGTCGCCGAATTCCAGCTTGGCAATCTTTGGCACAGGCCCTTCCACGCTGAACTGCTGCTCCGATCCGTCCGAGAGCGGGCTGAGCACCACCTGATGCGTAATCTCCACCTGAGGTGCCCGCAGGGCGACAAATGCTTTCAGAATAGCCGCAGCCCGCTCCACCACCTGTCCCGCCTCGGGCAGATGTCCGTCATAAAAGGGGAGCTCTTTCCGCACAGCGTCATTCAGTTCCGAATCCGAATACCACGGAAAATTGTCGTAAGAAACCGGCAGCCGTCCATTCTCCTCGACGCTAAAGGTCGCCACCAGCCGGTCGTTGTGCGTGTCGAATTTGAAATTTACCTTGGCGAAGAGCCCCGTGCGCACCAGTGCATCCGCCGCATCCTGCAAATCGCTTTTGCCCACCTGCGATCCGGTCTTCAATCCAGTCAGCGTAATCACCTGCTCTTCCGTCAGGTGCTTCAACCCATTTACGTGCACTTCATGAAGTGTCGCCGTTGGTGCTTGTTGGGCGGGAGACTGTCGGGCGTAAGGAAAGACGGGGCCCAGAAGCGCAGCAAATAGAATAACAACCCAGCGGAGCCGCATACCCGCCATTCTATCCGATTTTCACTACTCGTGTAGTTCGTGGCTGACGCAAGATAGCTGGATGCACTCGCTCCACCTATGTGCCATAGGCGCTGCAGGAATTACCCGCGAAGTTGTGCTCAGTAGGGATTTTTGCTTCACCTGTCTTCAATAAAAAATCGCTGGCTCCGGGGGCTCCTTCGGCAACGCGTTGGCGCTATCAATCACCCACTGCGGAAACAACGGCTCATCCCGAGGCGGCTGCCCTCGCGTAATCGCCCAATGCTCCAGCCAACTCGACCCCTCCACACCTACAAACTCATCCGGCGCACTGTATGCCCCGTCGCTGAGCGCCTTGTCCAGCGTCACAAACGCATACCCGCGCTTCCGCAGCAGCTCGATTAAATCTCCGATGTGATCCGCCTCCAGCCAATTCCCATGCAGCAGCAAAACCTGTGGCGGCTCATATCCAAACAAATTCCGCGACAATTGTTCGAAGTAAACAAAAATATTCGTCGTGTGGTCCAGATACGCTGCCGTCAATTTATCCTCCAACGCCTTGTCGTCCCGTTTGTGTGCGTCGTCATAGACGCCGCCGAACATCCAGTCCCAAGCATCCATGGTCACTGGCGCGATCCGGTAGCCCCGCGAAACCAGAAACGCTTCCGCCTCCCGCCGCGTCTGCAAATCCCGCCCGGTATCCAAATACGGATGCCGGAAATACTGCAACTTTTGCTGATGCCCGGCCAGCAGCATCTTTGTCACCGTCTCTCCGCGAACCACCTCTTCTTCCCAAACGGGCAGCGGCACGCGATTCAGAGAAGTATGCCCAAAGGTGTGATTTCCCAGCTCGAATCCATTGTTGAGCCACAAACTCAGCGTCTTGATCCGCGCATCAGCCTCTCCGGGCTTGTACAGCTTCCGCTCATTCACAAACCCAACCGCCGGCACGTTGTTCGCCTTCAACGTAGCAAGCAACTTGCTCGTCAAAGCCATCAGCTCGCCACCACTCATCCGGTTCGCTCCGCCAGCGGGTAGATCGTCAATGGTAATGGCAATAGTCCTTTGCGGCTTGCTTTGTCCGTGTACGGCGGGAGGCACAAAATTAAGGAAGGCACAGCAAAGAATCCAAAAGGGAAGTGTTCGCATCCGGTCATTCTAACCGAAAGCAGGGATCACGCAGTCGCGATGTCACAAAAGATATGGCACGGAAGAAATGCAGGATCGCGAGGTACGCTGTCGCCCGCCTCGCATAGGTTGTCTGAAAATCGAGACTTTAGCGCCCGAGGAACTGCAGCTATTCCACGGTCACCGATTTCGCCAGGTTTCGCGGCTGATCCACATCACACCCCCGACGCACCGCGATGTGATAGGCCAGCAGTTGCAGCGGAATAATCTCCAGCAGCGGCGAAAGCAAATCCGGCGCCGCCGGCAATTCGATGATCTGGTCCGAAGCCTCGCGAGCCAGATGGTCGCCCGAAGTCACCACGGAAATCACAATGCCGTCGCGCGCCTTCACCTCTTTAATATTCGACACACTCTTTTCGTAAAGGGTCATTGAAGCCGGGTCCGACTGATCTCGCGTCGCCATCACCACCACCGGCAGATTCTCGTCAATCAGCGCGTTCGGCCCGTGCTTCATTTCTCCTGACGGGTAACCCTCCGCATGAATGTAGGAAATCTCTTTCAGCTTCAATGCGCCTTCAAGCGCGATCGGATAATGAATCCCGCGCCCCAAATACAGGAAATCCGACTGCCGGAAATATTGCCGCGCCAGCGTCTCGTAAAATCCCGTCTCTTCCGCCTGCAGAATCGTCTCCATCTTGTGCGGAATGCGCGTGAACTCCAGCATCAGCTTCCGCGCTGCGTCCGGCGCCATCTTTTCCCGTACCTGTCCAAGGTACGACGCCAGCAGCAGCAGGGCCGCAAGCTGCGCCGTAAACGCCTTCGTCGACGCCACGCCAATCTCCGGCCCCGCATGAGTCAGAATTGTCCCCGCGGCCTCCCGAGTAATCATCGAGCCCTTCACGTTGCAGATCGCCAGGCTCGGCGACCCCTTCTGTTTCGCCTCGCGCTGTGCCGCCAGCGTATCCGCCGTCTCGCCCGATTGGCTGATGCAAATCGTCAACGTCCGCGAATCAATGATCGGGTCGCGGTACCGGAATTCGCTTCCGTAGTCTACTTCCACCGGCAGCCGTGCCAGCCGCTCAATCATAAATTTCCCGGCCAGCCCCGCGTGCCAACTCGTACCGCAAGCCACGATCCGCACATTCTGGAATTCCCGAAACGCTTTCTCCGTAATTGCCATTTCGTCCAGAAACACTTTTCCAGTCTCCTGCGAAATCCGCCCCAGCAGCGTGTCGCGCACGGCCCGCGGCTGCTCGAAAATCTCCTTCTGCATGAAATGCTTGTAACCGCCCTTTTCCGCCATGATCGGGTCCCACGTGACCAGGTGCGCCGGCCGGTCCACCGGCTTCCCATCCAGATCCGTCACCCGCACCCCGTCGCGGCTCAACAACGCAATATCGCCATCCGCCAGGAAGAAAATCTTCCGCGTGTGCTCCAGCAGTGCCGGAATATCGCTGGCCACAAAATACTCACCCTCGCCCAGCCCGATCACCGAAGGCGGCCCAATTCGCGCCGCGATCAGCTTCTGCGGATCCTTCGCCGAAAGAAATACCAGCGAATATATCCCGCGCAGGTCCTTCAGCGTTTTGCGCACCGCCTCTTCAAACGGCAGGTCCTTCGCGTACTTCTCCACCAGGTGCGCCACAATCTCCGTGTCCGTTTCCGTAACGAATTTGTGCCCCTCGCGCTGCAACTTCTCCTTCAACTCCAGGTAGTTCTCAATAATCCCGTTGTGCACCACCACATATTGCCCCGTGCAATCCCGATGCGGGTGCGCGTTCTCTTCGGTCGGCCGCCCGTGCGTCGCCCACCGCGTGTGTCCGATCCCATACGTTCCTTCGATCGGCGATTCCCGCAGCACCTCTTCCAGATTCTTCAACTTGCCCGGCGCCCGCCGGATCTCAATTTTTCCCGCTCCGTTCACCACCGCGATTCCTGCGGAATCATATCCGCGGTATTCCAGCTTTCGCAGTCCCTCGATAATCACGGGGACCACCTTCTTAGGCCCGATATAGCCGACAATTCCGCACATGCGGCAGTCTCCTTGAATTTGAACTTTTAGGGTA